>Ga0105044_10001443_pt1 | contig 31721 bp, 24 predicted proteins | sample MAT01_FD_78092 | JGI IMG/M metagenome (GOLD analysis project Ga0105044, IMG submission 78092) | Freshwater microbial communities from Lake Fryxell liftoff mats and glacier meltwater in Antarctica - MAT-01 | ecosystem: Environmental > Aquatic > Freshwater > Ice > Liftoff microbial mat | place...
AAGCCTTAATGAAAGCATCCCCACCCCGTCTGACCTTCGGTCAGCGCCCCCTCCCCACTCCGTGATAGAGGGGGAGAAAACGGCACAAGCACTTTGAAAATCCTCCCTCAGCCATGCAATGGGGAGGGGGCTAGGGGGTGGGGATTGAGGCAAAACAAGAGAATAAACCCTTAACTTGACGCCCAAGACCATATTGGGTTGCCCCTACGAGACTCGCTATTGTAGGGGCAACCCAATATGGTCGCACGCCGATTCAAACCCTTTTTCAACAGCATCCAACAGCATCCACAAAATCCGCACCTGCCTAATCCGTAACTCCTAACCCCAATCCCTGCCCCTCTCAGCATACATTCGCCAGTGTCGTGTTTTCGAGGATCATCACCACACAATCGCGCACTTGGGCGAACACGCTCAGCAATGCCGCCTCTTTCTCAATCGGCGTGGATCGGTAAAAATTCAAACTCACCGACTCGGTGGGTGCCAACGGACCATCGATCAGGCGGATCACCTCGGCAAGCGTGATATCCGCCGGTGGCTTCGCCAGTCGATACCCACCGTTGTGCCCCTTCAAACTCATCAAGATTTTTCCGCGTTTTAACACTAGCAAGATTTGTTCCAAAAATTGTGGCGGGATCGACTGCTCGATGGCAATCGTCTCCACTCGGATATAAGTATTTTCGGGTTGCCGCGCCAGATACACCAACGCCAGCATGGCATATTCACTTTTCGAGGTCAATTTCATCAACGATTACACCCTATAGTTATTGAACGGGCAGCACGCTGCATTGTAACATTTTTTGCTTCTTGACACTTATGCGACTTATATGATTAATTTTGTCTTGTAAGCGCATTGCCACTTGGCAGGATGCCTTTGGTAATCCTGATGAAAGGAAAATAGATCAATGTGTATCCACCAACCCAGCCCTCATAAAAAAACACCCTCATTGGCAATGCTCAATGAGGGTGTTTTTCGATACTTAAAAACTGTTGTTACTCAGTGGGAGGCAGGGTCGCATCCACAACGGCGCTCGGCAAGCCGACAGTGCCGACAACAGCGACGAAGTAGTTTTGACCCGCCACGAATTGCGTGTTAGGCAGGTCAAGGGCGACAACACCCGAACCGGAGAGCAAGACTTGAACATCATAGGTGCCAGCGCCGACTTCGCGGATATCGAAACCGTCGTTGCCATCCAGCGTGCCGGGGTAACGCAACGCGCCAACCAACAATTGCCCATTGATGGTCACATCGATCGGACCAGCCTCTTCAATAGCATGGAACAAGCTGATACGGACACGGTTTTCCGGCACAGCGCTCATATCTTCACGCAGCACATTCAAACGAATGCTATCCTGCGCGACGGTGCCAGTAGCAGCCAACGTAACCCAGTCGCCTTCAGCGATATTGGTCTTGAAGGAGCCGCTCGGTTCAGTGCCAGTGGGGACGACTGCGAAGTCATAAACACCGGGGCGCACATCCATCCACTCGCCGAGCGTGCCAAATTCAACCGCTTCCAAACTCAGGCGACCATCGACATAAACATCGACCGCACCCGCGTCGGGTGAGAAGTGACCGACGCGCAGCTTCGCGCCGCTGGGGGTCAACAATGCCGCTTGGGCTTCGGTGGCAAGGACGCCATCAATGACATGGACAATACCATTGGCGACCAAATTGTCGGGATTGGAGATACGGACACCATTGACGGTGAAGACCCCGCCTTCCAGATTGAAGGTGACGCTTTCACGGTTGAATGCCGTTTCCAAGGTGGGACCAGCAGCCAAATTGCGGAAGAAATAACGACCGGGAATGACGTGATACAACAGCACATCACGCACCAGTTCAGGGCTTGCCAACAGGTCTTCCGCCGTCAAAGCGCTGGCGTCCAACAACGCTACAAAAGCGTCATCAGTCGGGGCGAGGATGGTGAAGGGACCTTCTCCCAACAGGGTATCGACCAAGCCCGCAGCTTCCGCCGCCGCCAGCAAAGTGGTAAAGCTACCCAAATCGCCAGACGACAAAACATCCACCACGCTCGGGCGAGCGGGGGCTTCGGCAACCACAGCTTCAGCCGTCGGTTCAGCCGTCGGTTCAGCCGTCGGTTCAGCCGTCGGTTCAGCCGTCGGTTCAGCGGCAGCGCTACCACCCAATGCTGCCATGATGCTGGAGGGCAACAGCACGCCGTCGATAACGTGAACGATGCCATTGGCGGTCAAATTGTCGGGATTAGAAATACCAACACCATTGACGGTAAACACGCCATCGGTCAAGTCGAAGGTGACGCTTTCGTCTGCCAACGCGGTTTCCAGCGTGGGACCAGCAGCCAAGTTGCGGAAGAAATAACGACCGGGAATGACATGATAGAGCAATACTTGGCTGAGCAATTCGGGTTGTCCCAAAACGAATTCGGGGGTCAAGCCCAAGCTCTCCAAAGCCGCCGCAAATGCTTCGTCGCTAGGAGCCAAGATAGTAAAGGGTCCTTCACCCAACAGGGTATCGACCAAGCCCGCAGCTTCCGCCGCAGCCAGCAAGGTGGTAAAGCTACCGATGTCGCCACTTCCCAACAGGTCAGTAACGGTGGGACGTTCTTGCGCCAACGCAGGGAATACTGCGGTCAGCATAAGCAAAGCCACGAGCAATAACGACAGGAACTTACGCATCCAGAAAGCCTCCTAAACGCAACAGGTGATTTACGTAAAAGTATCTGCATTATTTTACCGCATAAAATGGAAAATAACGAATGATTCTTCGATGGAATAACCTCGACCGCGTACAATCTGCACAAGGGAACCGTTAGAAACTTCAATAGTTCACCCAAGCCCTAGGCTGGGTGCATAGTGACCTATCTCGCCCTATAAACCCTTTTTTAGGGGAGATCATGCTCAAGTAGATCGCCGAGGCAGGGCGAATCATGTCCGCAACCCACACATATAACAGGGTTCCGTCCGCGCTTCACGGGTTGTTGAGGGCGTTGCCAGCCAAAGCGTACAGCAAAACCCCTAATGAGGAGATGATTAAAAAAGTTAAAACCGCGCCCGCCTGCAACGATCCAAAAAAGACTTGGTTGCTACCCAACTCGACGACATGCGATCCAAAACCCAAGTAATCGGCTAAGCCCGTAAATGATGCCAATACGGTACCCGTCAAAGAGACCCGAATGCAAATCTGCTGCATGAGGTTTTCGGGTTGATCCACATATAACGTATATTTGACGTACAAGAGCGCACCCCAGTTGAGCAACGAAAAACCGATCACGATGGCGACGAATTGGATGAGTCCAATGCCTTCACCGGGGATAATCCCCGTCACACCGGGGAAAAGCCCCATCAGTGTGAGGACTGCGCCAAACGCCCCGATGACGATCCCAAACTGCGCTATGCCGATCATGCCGGCAAGGCTTCGCGCAATTTACGCATAAAATTACCACTCAACACGGCTTCAATATCGCTTTCGCTGTAACCGTGCTGCCGCAATGCCTCGCCAATTTTCCACAAATCCATCACTGTTTGGATCCCTGCCGGTACGCTTTCGGCACCAAAGCCCCCATCAAAATCGCTCCCTAAGCCAATATGAGCGGCGCTGCCTGTGACTTGACAAACATAATCGATGATCTCGATGATCCGCTGGAAGGGGACATCACTTTTCGGATCGCCCTTCTGCCATGTTTCGCTCATAAAGCGATTGAACATGACCACCCCCATCACGCCATCACGCTCCGCCAAGCGCCGGATCATCTCATCGCTGAGGTGCCGATCCGTATTGCGGAAATAGCGGGGGTTACTGTGGCTGGCAATTATCGTGCCCGTATAATGATCCAGCGCCTCGAAAAAAGCCTGCTCTGCCATATGCGACACATCCAAGATCGCCTTAAAACTTGCCATCACATCCAACAGCTCATATCCTAGTGTCGTCAAGCCGCCGGGCTGCCCAGTGCCTCCACAATAGCGCGATGCCATCCACGCCGGACCGACAATACGCACCCCGCGCTCATACCATTCTTCAAACTGACGCGGCTCGGTGATAGGGTCGCCATTTTCCATCAGCAAAACCATACCCTGCTTGTGATCCGTAGCGGTTGCCCTCGGTGCCCACGAGCGCACCACCGATTCTAAATCGCGTTGGGTCTGGATGACGCGCACGGTATCGGTCTCATCCGCCATGCGGCGGTAATTGTCAAGTTGATTCAAAGCCTGTTGATATGCTTCTTTGGGAGTTTTGTAACGGATGCTATGGGCACTCATAGGCATCATCGAATTCACAGGTTCGGTGAACAGCGTCGCAAAGGTGATCGCCACCCGTCCCAACAGCGCATCCGGTAGCCCCAACGTGGCAATGCCATTGGGATGATCCCCGCCGCTCTCGTGTTTACGCTTTTCAGCGGTACTGAGTCGATAGTCCCGTGCGAAACAAAGCGCGTTGTAGGCGATATCTTGATGTGCGTCGATGATGAACATAGTGGCGTTTCCATCCTTTATTGCATAGCCTTAAAGAGGGATTCTACGCACCCGCGCCAAAATTGCCAACCTTATACTGATCGGGCTTTAATAGTTCTGCAAGGTTTTAACGTGAAACTGTGAAAATGTAGGGCGAACCTCGCATAAAATAGGGGGTATCGCTATTTTTATCTAGGGTATAAGGAGTCGTTGATGCGGAAACCGAATTTATTGTGGGGCGCATTTATCGGGGGAATCTTCATGATCGCCCTCGTCGCCATATCGTTTCTTGGGCAACAAGCCACCCAACTGCCCTTCGTACCCTTTGATTTGTTTGATTGGTTAGCGCTGGCATTGCCAGAGCCGCTCATCAACTTTGGACGTACCGCCATTCAAACCGTCGTCAACGCCATTCAAATTGGCAATACCTCCAACACCGCCAAGACCGCCGAGAATCTGTTGGGCGCGGTTCTCGTTGTCGGCATTGGCATGGTCGCTGGGGCATTGTTTGTATTTTTGATGAACCGTATCAAAGAGGTGAAGGATAGTACGATCCCCGGCATCATTTGCGGCGTGATCGTCGGGCTGCCGTTCATACTGTTCACCTTTATCGTCAATTTGACCTCGCAGGCTGAGCCAGTCATCACGATCATTTGGTTACTGGCGTTGTTCGGGATGTGGGGCTTTGGCGTCGGTTGGGCATATGACAAGTTGGTGACCCCCGCCCCCGCAATGGCTACTGGTGCTTCGGTACACGTGATTGACCGCCGCACCTTCTTGGTACAGGTGGGCGCTTCAGCGGCGACCCTCACCGTTGTGGGTGCGGGCTTGGGCAATTTCATCAGCCGCCGTGAAACTACTGATGTTTTGAATGCCTCTGCCGTCACCAGCCCGTTGAGTACCGAGACTGCGATGAATTTGCCCAACGCGGATGACATGGTGCAACCTGCCCCCGGCACCCGCGCCGAAGTGACAGCGCTCGAATACCACTACCGCATTGATATCCGTTCTGACCCCAATGGCTTGGTCATCCCTGCCGAAGGTTATACCCTGCTGTTCACCTCCGCCATCGGCGGCACCGCGACGACGGTCGCCGAACTTACCCTTGAGGACATCCGCAACAATTACGAAGAAGTTAGCGATTTCATCACCATGTCGTGTATTTCCAACTACGTCGCGGGCGACTTGATCAGCACGCTGAAGTGGACAGGCGTGCGCATGAAAGATGTGTTGGCGTCAATGACCGTGCCCGAAGGCGCAACCCATCTCAAGATTCGCGGCGGGGATGGTTTTGATGAGATCGTCGCCCTCGATACGATCAACAATGACGAGCGCGTCATGTTGTGCCACTCGTGGGAAGACAAAACGCTCTCCAGTAAACATGGCTTCCCGTTGCGCATCCATATCCCCAATTTGTATGGCATGAAGCAACCCAAGTGGATCATCAGCATGGAATTTTTGGACGCCGACGAGGATGGCTATTGGGTGCGTCGTGGTTGGAGTAAAGAAGCACGGGTGAACGCCACCTCGGTGATCGATACCGTTGCCACTGACATGATGATCATCGATGCCGATGCCAATACCCGTATCCCCATCGGCGGGATCGCATGGGCGGGAGATCGCGGCATTGTGGCGGTCGAAGTCCGTGTTAATGAGGGCGAATGGGCACCTGCCCAAATCCGTACCGCCATCAATGATCGAACTTGGAACATCTGGCGCTATGACTGGCTCTTCGTGCCCGGAATGCACACCTTTGAAGTGCGTTGCGTCGAAACCGGTGGCGTCCCTCAAGTTGTCGAGTCGGCACCTGTGCGTCCTGACGGCGCGACGGGCATCCACAGCGTTAACATCGATCTGCGCACCGAAGCGTAGCCCCATAGAATCAAAAACGCGAGTGGGGATAACCAAACCCCACCCGCGCTCGTAAGGACAATGCTTGGCGTTGTCCGCTTACTCGCTCCGCAAGGCTTCGGCGGGCGACAAGCGCGCGATATTTTGCGCTGGATACACCCCCGCCAACAATGCCGCGATCACCGATACCGCCAGCGCCACCGCAAACTCCGAAGCTGATAAATTCAACTGCATCGTCCAGCCAAATGAGCGCACATTGATCACATAGATCAGGATTGTCGCCAGTGCCGCCCCAATCGGCAACGCCAACAATCCCGCCACGATGCCCATCAAGCCCGTTTGAATGAACGTATATGCCCACAACTGCCCCGGCGTCAGCCCAATCGCCCTCATCACCCCATATTGCCGCGTTTGCTCCAATTGCAGCGATAGCAGGGCGCTCAGGATGCCGATAAAGGCGACAATGACCGCCAGCAAGCGCAATGCCGAGGTGATCGCAAAGGTGCGCTCAAAAACTTCAAACACGCTATCACGCAAAGCACGATTACTCTGCACGATCATCTGGGTGCCCGCCAGCGTCGTGCGGATATCATCCACAGCGCGAGCGCTATCGGTATCAGGTGCCAAAAAGACCGCCAGTGTGGAGATATACACGTCATCGAACAAACGGCGATAAACATCCTCGGTCATAAAGACCGCGCCTTGATCGGTCGCATAATCGTAGTACACGCCGATCACCGTGAATGTCCGTTCCCCGCGATCCGTCAGCAAGCGCAGTTGGTTATTTTCTGGCGTGATTCCGCGTCGAAAGGCGAACGGTTCGCTCACCATAATCGCGCCCTCACCCGCCGACAACGCTGCCAAGTAATCGCCGTCCGGTACTGCTGACCACACAAAGCGACGCACCCCACTGACGACCTCGCCGCTTGCGACGTTCAAATTCACGGGGGGTAATTCAGGGAAGTCCGGCGCGATCACCCGCACATTCCGCCCGATCACCACGCGCCCTACCCCCGCCACTGCCGCCACCTGTGTTTCCAGCCCCGCATCGACATTGGCTTCCACCCGCGTTGCCGTCAACTGGGGTGGCGAGATATAAATGTCCGCCCCCAAGGTCGTCTCCAACCAATCGGCGACCGTGCCCCGAAACGAATCGATCATCACGCTCACGCCGACGATCACACTCACAGCGATGGTCAATGCCGCCACTGCGACCGCTGTCCTGCTAAGCGAACGCGCCACCGCACGCGGTGCCATCCGCCCAACCACGCCAAACAAACGCGACGTGATCGGCGTTACCAACACCATCATCACGACCAAAAAGCCCGGCGTCAGCAAGGCACCGCCGACGATGATCGTGAACAGTGCGCCAAAACTAAAGATCAAGTTATTGGAGGGGATCAGCAGCATCAGCACGCCAATAGCGATCATCACCAGTGCCAATACTGTCACCGGAACGATGAGCTTGCGCGTGAATTCTTCAATTTGCGAACGCCGCAATGATCCAGCAGGCGCAGTGCGGGTCGCCTCGTAAGACGGGATCAGCGCCGCCAGCAAACTGGCACCGATGCCGATCACCGCCCCCTTCACCATCGTGAATAGATCGACCGAGACAGTCTGCACATCGACCGCAAAGTACAAATCGCTGATCGTCTGTGCCACCAAGCCAACGGCAGCCCGCCCAAAGATGATGCCCAAACCCAACCCGAAGATCGTCCCAACAAAACCTAACAGCAGTGCTTCCCCCAAGACAATGCCGAAGATTTGCGCTTTGGTCGCCCCCACCGAACGCATAATGCTCAGCAAGGCGCGCCGTTGAACCACGCTGAACGACACCGTGTTGTAAATCAAGAAAATGCCCACTACCAGCGCCAATAAGCTAAGCGCTTGCAGATTGAGTTCAAATGCCGCCGTCATCTGCCCCAACGCATTGCTTTGAGCACGGGGCGTTGTGATCGTCGCGCCGGCGGGCAAGATCGCTTCAATCTGGGCGAGGTCAAACCCATCAGGCAGGATCAAATCGATGCGACTGAGTTGCCCCGCTACCCCGACGATCTCTTGTGCCGTCGAAATATCCATGATGATTAAGTTGTCGAGCGCCTGCCCACTACCGCTATCATCCGTTTGCAGCAACCCCACCACGCGCGCTTCGACAGCGCGCTCCGCCGTCAGCAGGGTAATCGTATCCCCGATGCCGATTCCGTAAGTGGCAGCGGTCGTACTCGTGATCAAGACGCTGTTGGGCGTGACGATGAATTCATTGATGGCGTTGAAAGCGGTTTGCGCCGCCTCCTCGACCCCACCCACATCGATCACGGACAGATAGGAACGGAACGGCGGTTCTGCAAAGGGGTCAATGCCCAAGACACGAAAAGCGCGGTCGCCTAATTCGCGCACCAGCGCATCCCCTTCAACGACCGGGGCACTATTGCGCAGGTTCAACGCTAGGCGCAACTGACGATACAAGTCGGTTGGCAACCCACCGGGTCCGCCGATAATCTGATGCGTCGCCCGTCCCGTTACGCTTTCGGTACTGAGCGCGAATGCTTGTTTAGAAGAGGTATTGGCAAGGTCGATGGCGACCATGACCGCCACCCCCAACGCGACACCGAGTATAAAAAGGGCGCTTTGCAGCGCCCGTCTTTGGATATTGCGTGTGATCAAACGGAAGATGATCGAGGACTTCATAAAATCGTGTTTTAGCCCGGAATCTGTGCTTTGTCGGTTTCGAGATCATGTCCAAGATTGCGTAAGGCTTGTTCTGCGGCGTCGCGCATCCGGTCATTGTGGGCGTCCCGCACACGCAGTAACGGTTCAATCGCGCGCGCATCGCCCAACTTGCCAAGTGCTTCAGCCGCATACAGGGGGGTTTGATAGCCTGGGGCATCCAGCGCGAAAATAAGTGGATCCACCGCGCGGGCATCGCCAAGCTTACCTAACATGAGCGCGGCGCGCCCACGCACGATCAAATCTTCGTAATTGTTGCCGACCACGCGGATCAAGGTCAAGACAGCTTCATCCCCACCCAACATCCCTAATTTCATCACAGCGGTACGACGACGTTCTTTGTTCACATCACGAAGTTCTGAGAGGATTTGTTTCACAACGATGGGATCAGGCTCGGTCATCACAGCTATACTCCTTCTCCGACTTGCCTGCGAGTGATTATCAGTTTGCCATCATGCATCCGGCAAACTCGATCTGCGAGCGGGACAATATCCGGATTATGAGTCGCCATAACCAGTGTCCGCCCTGCGTCTCGCGTTAATTCTAACAGAAGTGCCAAAACTTGCTGACCTGTCTCTTCGTCTAGATTCCCGGTGGGTTCGTCGGCGATGATCAACGAAGGTTCGCTGATCAAGGCACGGGCAATCGCCACGCGCTGTTGTTCGCCACCGCTCAATTTATCGGGAAACGTCTGGGCACGATTGCCCAAGCCGACGCGCTCTAGCAAGGCATGAGCGCGCTTTTCACCACGCGCATCGCCATTCAACTCCAACGGCAGCAAAATGTTTTCTAGCACCGTCAGCGTAGGGATCAGGTTGAAAAACTGGAAAATGATGCCGATATGTTTCCGCCGAAACAGCGTCAATTGTCGGTCGTTCAATTGGGTGATGTTGATATCATCAATCACAATGTAACCACTATCGGGTGTATCAATACCACTGACGAGATTCAACAGGGTACTCTTACCACTGCCGCTCTTGCCCAACAGCACGAAGAACTCACCGCGTGTGATCTCTAGGTTCACTGAGTCGAGAATATAACGCAACTTCGAGTCCGTCGAAGCGGTGCCATCCCCTTCACGATAATGCTTGCTCAGGTTATGCACCTCGACCAACGGGTGCGCCTCTTTCTCAATGGGTGAAACACGGTTTGAATTCATAAAAACCTTGCTGCGGTCGGCGCTGCAATGGACAGGATGATTGGTCACTTGTTCACAATTTCACATAGTATACCTTTGCCAGATGAGCCTTCCATGATAAAGCCGAGCTTGCAGCTTCCCTTATTTAATAATCTAATGAAAAACATGCAGAATCGACGTAAAGATTATCTGAAAATAAATGTGCGCTTTGTCCGTTTGGCGGACAAATAAAAAATTCGAGCGAGGACGCCATGACTGCGAACGCCCTGTATAAGACCTCCGATGGGTACGACGCCCTCATGCGTTGGTACGATCAAACAGTGGCGGCACTGCCCATCCCCACAGAATCGCGCACAGTAGAGACCCGCGCCGGCAGCACCCATATGCTGGTGATGGGCAATCCCGATAGCCCGCAACCCCCGCTGGTGATGTTTCAAGGCTTTGGTGCCAGCGCCCCGTTGTGGAAAAATCAGGTGCAAGATTTTAGCCGCGATTATCGCATTTATGCCGTCGATGTGCCGGGGCATCCCGGCAAAAGCGCGCCCACCGTCCTGTCCCTGTTGGATGATAGTTATGCCCAATGGGTGGTCGATGTCCTTGACGCGCTCAAGCTGGAGCGGGTGCACCTGGTGGGGGTGTGCTTGGGCGGCTGGATCGCCATGAAAGCGGCGGCGTATGCCCCCGACCGAGTTGAAAAGCTGGTCTTGCTCAGCCCTGTCGGTCTGGCGGCTTTCAAAGTCTTTGTGCGCAGCGGTGTGCCATTAATCATGAACTTCGGGCGCGAAAATGATGAAGCGGGGCGGCGGTTGATGCGAATGGCATTCACGCCCCCTGGTTCTGGGTTGCAGTTCGACCGCGATGTCGCCAAAGCCTTGATGCTGGTGATCAAACATTACGATATCGCTGCCCTAGCTGGTTTTGACGGCTCCCGCCTTAGCCCGCGCGATTTTTGGATCGCCGGACGCACCTTGATGAAATTTGTGCGCGCCGAGTCTGTGTCTGAACTCCAAAAAATCAGCGCGCCCACCCTGTTGCTAGTGGGCGAACACGAGGCGATCTACAACCCACACGCAGCCGTCCGCCGCGCGCAACGGGGCATTCGCACGCTTCATGCCGAAGTCGTACCCGGCACTGGGCACGCCACCATTTACGACCGCCCAGATTATGTAAACCCCCGCGTCTTACGCTTTTTAGCGGATGGCTCGTGAGGTGCTAGGGCGGGATATACTCGTAGATCGTCGTCTCGGCAGTTTGCAAGATCGGGCGAAAAGCGCTGTTGATCACCCGCAGCATTTCGGGCGTCCAGCGTTCAAAGCGCAGAGACGGATTGCGATAAGGTTGATAGATCATGATGCGCTGGTAATCCCCCCGCATCATGGCAGCCAACAACGGGCGCTCATCCCACACGCCATCCCGCGCCAGTTGACTGAACTCAAAAGGTTGGAGTTGCACGCGCTGTCCCGATATGACCAACTCGCTCATAAATTCATCGGCGATGGTCACGCCTTGATGGGTGCGCAGATACGCTTCCAAAGTCGCGATCTGGTCTCGTTTTTGAATCCGTTCGGTGATGATGCCATTGTATTTGCTCTCGGACAATGTCGTCACCATCGTGATTTGAAATGCCAGCGCCACCAACAACCCCGCGCGAAGCACCGGCACCCGTTTGGCACTGGCGATCAACAACCCCGCCAATAAACACAAGGCGGCTGAAAATTCCCACAAATAATTGACATCCGACCCCACCTTCGCGATGGTCAATGCCGACCCCAGCGCCCCCACGCTGTACGCGGCGATCAACCACCAGCCCGGACGCGCCACCAATGCCCCAAGCGTCAAGCACAATGCCCCACCGACGAGGAAAATCGGCAAATGAACGGTGATCTCATCCACATAAAACGTGAGGATCGTGCTATCCAACGGATTGACATTGGCGGTGATCAAATGGGTGAAAAAGCCGCCCTCCGTCGCCACCAACATCAGGATGAAAAGCGCCAGCACCAGCCCACCCACCCCCACCGCAAACACCAGCGCTCGGTATATATTCATGCGCGCCCACAACCACACAAACACCCCCAGCGGTGCAGCCAGCGCATAAGTTTGGCGGGTATAGATCGCTGCGGTCAGCAAAACCACCGCCCCCAAAACACCCCACCACGACCGATACCCACGCGCAATACACGCAATCCCAGTCAAACTGAGCGCCAATGCCAGCCCATCAATCCGCGCCAATGCCGACCAGTGAAAAATGTAAGGAATAGCGGGCAAAGTCAGCCCCGCCGCGATCCCCGCCAGCGCATCTTTGCCGACCGACCCCACAATTACGGCAATCATGAGCGCCGACCAGAGAGTCGCCACCAGTGTGATCGCCCGCCCATACCATAATGCCGCCCCTTGAGACGCCGCTATTGGCGTTTGTAGCAGAATATAGAGCGGGGGGTAGTTGGTAATCGTGTAGGGGGGGAGGCTCACATCAGCGGCATAAAGCGGTTCGCCCCGCAACAAACGCATAGTTTGATCCAGCAACGGTCCCTCGCCATAATTGAGCGTATACGGGAATTCGACCGCTGCCCGTCCATGTTCATAGAATAGGATCATCGCCTTGCCCTGTACAACCAACAGTCCGCAAAACGCGGCAACCACCAGCACCCACCCGATCACGCGCCAAGGCTTCAAACGGTGTGACCGGCGCTTAGGGGCGGGTATGATAGGATCAGTCAAGTCCAAAAAAAGTATCCTATAGGGGTGTGACTGCGCCGAGTGATGAGATCGCGCAGTATAAGCAAAAAACCAGCATAGCGCATCGCAGGTCTCTACACAATATGGTTAGGAACAACCAGCATGGGTGACAGCCTTTCGTTACAAGACGCCATAACGTACCGTGAACAGTTACGCGCCGTAGGAAAAATCGTCGTCGTCACCAACGGGCACTTTGACTTGCTGCATGTCGGGCACCTTGACTATCTCGAAAAAGCGCGGGCACTCGGTGACGCCTTGTTCGTGGGGGTCAATAGTGATAGCGGCACCACCACGCTCAAAGGGCGTGGGCGTCCGCTCCTGCCCGCAACAGAACGGGCGCGCCTGGTGGCGGCGCTTGTCCCCGTGACAGCGACGATCATCTTTGAGGAACTGACTGCCGAATCATTATTACGCGCCCTCCAGCCCGATATTTATGTCAAAGGCGGGGATTATCATGACAAACCCTTGCCGGAGCGTCCGTTGGTCGAGGCAATGGGGGGGCGTATCATCCTGATCGACACCGTGCCAGAACGCAGCACCAGCGCCTTAATCGCGAAGATCAAGGCGCTGGGGGATTAAACTGAGCCTAGCAGACGCACAGGTGCGCGTCCTATACCCTATGCACGCTACTCAAGTTCCCGGTTGCCACCATTCGCCCGGATAATCGGCTTCCACCGTATTGGTGAGTTGGCTTAACGCTTGGGTATTTTGCTCATAAACATAAATGTCGATCTTGCCATTCCGATTGCTGGAGAATGCCAAATAGCGTCCATCGGGACTCAACACTGGGAAGGTGTCGTCCGAGGGATCGCGATAAATCGGCAATGCTGACCCAGCACCGTCGGCGCTACGGATGAAAATATCATGATTATCGGGTGCATTGGCAGACGCTGCGGCATATACCACTTGACGGCTATCGCGCGTCCACCGCGGATGGGTTTCTATCGTAGCACTCAAATCATTGGTGACGAGGAATTTGCCGCCGCTGGAAACATCAATATTCACCAAGTCCACCGAGGGGTTGGCAGAATTCAGATCACTACGTACCGCGACAATACGACTACCATCGGGGGAGAACGCTGGAAAAGTATAATCAACATCGTCATCTGTCAATTGCTTCACACGACTCACGCCGGGGGGAACTTCCCCCAAAGTGACGACAAAAACCTGATTACTATTGCGATTCAACGTTTTGGCGACAAAGGTGACAGATTGCCCAAACGGTCCGAAATCCGGCATTTGCGGCTCGACAATGGTAATGGATTCACCTATGTATAATTCCGCGATATTGACCACTTCGGTGCCATTTAGGTTCGAAGCTTCAATAACTCTGGAAAACAGCAAAGGATCATAGCGTTCGTATAGCACGCGGTCGCCGTTGTCGGCAATGCTAATATAGTTTCCCAACGCCGACCCGATCTGGGTGTATTGGTTGCCAAAATCGAGATTATAATATCCCAGTCGCAAATAGCCCGTACTCAGTTCATCACGCCCGCTCCAGACCACCAAACGCCCGCTCAACCCCAATGGCGCGGGGAGCGCCGCAAGGGTTGCTTCTATCGTCGGGCTAGGGGTATACGTCCATGTCGGCGGCAAGGTCGCAATAATCGGCGTCGTGGTGATCTCGATGGTCGGGGTAATCATGGCGGTTTGGGTCGCGCCAATATCCAACGCAGCTTGCGTCTCAACCGCTTGCTGTGTTTCGATGGCGCTCCGTTCCGCCGTTTGGGCAGCCGCAACCGCCGTCGCCGCCGAATTCTCGGCAGCAATACGGTTATTGTTACCCACAATCACGACCAACCCAATAACCAAAATCAAAGCAACTGCCACAGATCCCGCGCCGATGATCAAGCGGAGTTGCTTTTGCGAAACTCCAGCAACTACCTCGTCCGATTCAGTATCATTTTGCTGTTTCTTGGCTTTCGGCTTTGAATCAAGCGCCGCCAGCGCCCGTTGTGCCCGTTCATTGTTTGGGTTGATGTGCAGCACATTGCTTAAGCAAATACGCCGCTCTTCATCGGTTTCAACCACCGACGCCAACCAAAACCAGCCTTTTTCGTTGTTTTCGTCTAGCTCTGTGACTTGTTCAAAAAAACGTTGCGCTTCAGCTTTACGCCCCTCGCGCGCAGCTTCAATGCCCTGCCGCAGAAGTTCTGGAATGTCTTTTTTAGTCGCCACTACTCACCCTCAGCGTGATTCAGCTATGAAAGTTAAAGATTGGTTGATACGCTCGGTTGGTCTTAACGGCTCAATTCTGCCGCTCAAATCAATCGCAAACCACGAAAACTCAACCGACTCGCGATTGGACGCAAAAACAATCCATCGTCCATCCGGCGACCATTGCGGGGATTGATCCTCAGCATCATTATCATCAACCGTCAACAAATAGGATCCTGAACCATTGGCATCCATCACAAAAAGATCGGAATCGCTTTCACGGTCACCAATATAAGCGATTCGGGTACCGTCGGGGGAATAGACAGGTTCGTAACTGTTGCCAGATTCATCCGTCAAGCGCGTGATCTCTGTCCCATCCGCTTTCATCCGATAAATTTCGGTGAAACCCGGCGACTCAAAGTCGGACGCGAAAACAATAGTTTCGCCATCCGGTGAGTACGAGGCATCAAAATCACGATTATTGTTATCTGTCAACGCCGTCGAGAAGCCACCTTCTACGCTGTATCGATAGATGTCTTCATCCCCATCTTGATCGGTGACGATAATAATCGACTCCCCATCAGGCGACCACGACGGGCGCATCAACCGAATGCCGGCAAAGGTTGTCACGGGGAGGGCATTGCTTAGATCATCCAATGTCCCAATATAGAGTTGGGGCAAAATTCTCCGCGAGCCATCCGGCGCTGCATCTTCGTACACCGCCGTCCCCCGCACAAACGCCACGCTATTGCCGTCGGGTGCCAGCGCAATATCACTAAAACCACCCAAAGCCCCAGAAGCTAATTTCCGTTCGCCCGTGCCATCGGCATTGCTTCTATACAAGCTAGGGGCGTCTACATCGGGTTCAAAGCTAGTATAGAGGATATTGAAGGCCTGCAACGGGATTGGGGTTGTCGACGGAAAGAGAGTCGGGGTAGTGGTGGGGGTGAACGTCCACGTAAAAGTAGGGGGAAGTTGTGTCACCTTGCTGGGGTCGAACGTAGCGATAATGCCCGGCAACAAAGTGGCAGTCGGTGAGCGGTTGTCATCAGTTGCGGTCACACTTGGCGACGCCATCAAAACGGCAAAAGTGAGTTCCACATTAGAGGGTGTCGGGCTAGTTGGGGTATTGCGCGCTGGATTGAGGGCAACGACGCTCACCAACACAACAACGATCAATGCCACTAGACCGGCAAGCAACGTGTAGGGGCTTAGTTGCCCGCGACGCCCACCGCCGCTATCACGCTCTCCCCCGCCTCCTAATGAATTTCTTGAGGAAGAAGAGGAAGAAGCGGCGGCAGAAGATGAGGCGCTGCCCGGCAACGGTGCCCATTCGTTCCCTCCTAAACGGCGCAACGCTTCCCGCGCGCGCTCATTGTTGGGGTTGACCTGAAGCACCCGTTGTAAGAATGATCGGCGTTCTTCAATAGAATCGACAACCGACGCCATCCACATCAGCGCTAGTTCATTGTCTTTCTCAAAAGCAAGCACTTGCTGAAGCAAACGTCTTGCCGTCAGCTTGTCGCCACGTTTCGCTGCGTCTATTCCTTCACGCAACCTTGCTTGGTTATTCGATCCTTGAGTCAACGGATTTTCTCCAATTCGAAATCGGGGAGTCGTCTTACCGCCCCACAACGATCACCAAGACGACAGCACCCAAAATGACCAAGACAGCAGCCAATACGCCAAATACCAATAAAACGCGATTTTCACGAGAGTTGCGACGATATTTTAACCGCGCCAAATTTTGGCGGGCGGTTTCATTATTCGGATTGACAGTCAATACACGCTGCAACCAAACGCGGCGTTCTGATTTGGTTTCCGCCAATTTCGCCATCCACATCATCGCGCGTTCATTCGATTTATCTTCGCTCAATATGCGCCTAAACATCAACCGGGCAGCATTACGATTCCCTTGTTTGGCAGAGCCAATCGCTAATTGAAGAAGCTGTTCTCGGTTGGGCGAGTTTCCACGCTCATCTGTGAAATCAGTCATTCATCCATCCCCACTTCACCATCAAGAATAGCCTCACCATTCTATTATATCCTGTCGTTCAAACATGCGCGCGTCCTTTGGTACTAACGACATATCGCCCCGAGACTACGAAGGCTCGATATTGGCATAAAAATGGAAAGCTGCCCTGACATCAACGGACAAACATGGCGAGGAAAAGGAAACCACCAACGCAAAAATGACCACCCCAACCGTGTTGACCGCCGGGGTGATCCTTCGTTGTCTGCTGCTTTTAGGGAATGCTCTTTGTCGTTTGACTTCTAACATGGGTCATTCGGGCGACCATCATAAAAACGCGCTTATGGTGCCCAAATTGTAGCAGAGAATTACAAACCGTGCCCAGAAAATGACGCAGAACTCACATTTTTGTTCAAGAAACTGTGATAGTTGTTTTCGCTTTTCCATGCCACAAAGTTATGGAGCTTGGCAAGGGTAGTGAGTCGGCGTCCGGCTTCGATCACCATATTGTCTTGGGTTAAAAGCGCATGTTCCGGTTCATACCAAATGCCCATACGGAACCAGTCATGTTCGGCGGCAAAAGTGCTGAACCATTCTTCGAGAAAATGCCCCCGCAACAGTTGGCGCGCGGTGAGATGCTCTTCATACAAATCCACACCCGACCAAAAGCCGATTTTGTAGCCGTCGCCCATCTCTTGCAACAACGCCCGTAAGATATCCCGTTGACGCTGAAGTTGCATTTTTCCAATAAAGTTTCTTTGATCCCACCACGCATATGGGGACATGATCATTTCAATCGCAAAATGAGACGGAGTGAGCCGCATTTCAATAATGGGGTGTCGGTACGCCTGTGCCAGAGCGCTCTTGCCGGTGCCCCGCCCCATCATTCGTTCGACCACAGTAGCCTGTTGTTGGGAGCGCATAAAAGCGACCGCTAAGCCGTCAATCTGAGTATTTACAGTGTATGAAAACTGCGCACACCCTCCCGAACCATCCCAACAGGCGTGCAAATCACTGCCCGCGCCAAACACCCGCCGGCTGACCGTGCGCTGAAGCATATTCAAACGTTCGGCAATAGTATGAACAATATTTTTTTGGAGTGGGTCGGAACTGCTAGCGATGCCATTTAGAGCGGCATGATCACTTGCTGAGAAAAAATACTGATCATTCATCCCACGTCCTCTTACGCTTCTTTAACCGAAAATAAACTTGAAACTAACTTGATTTGTTCATCATAGTCTAATTTACCAAAATGACCATGTTCCCATCACAAAATTCACAAAAGTTTCATAGCCTCTTGCATCTTATAGAATTTAACATCACCACTCCTTATTAATCGTGTTATTCTCATGAAAATGTTTACCCTATCCTTGTAACATTTGCCTAAAACGAAGTAACCTTTGTCATTCACAGTGTCCTCACTTAGGGGTTAGAATAACAAGGTGTGTAGAAAATTTAGGAGAAAATCAGCATGGCAATTACCCCACAAGACGTTTTTGAATATCACCGTCGTGGACGCCCCGGCAAAATAGAGGTTGTTCCTACTAAACCGCTGGTCACCCAACGCGATCTGTCATTGGCGTATTCGCCCGGTGTCGCCGAAGCTGTCCTTGAAGTACAACGCAACCCTCTAGCGGCGTATGAACTCACTGCCAAATCGAATCTCGTTGGGGTCATCTCCAACGGTTCCGCCATCCTCGGATTAGGCAACTTGGGGGCGTTGGCGTCCAAGCCGGTGATGGAAGGCAAAGGCGTCTTGTTCAAGCGCTTCGCCGATATTGATGTGTTTGACATCGAAATCAACGCCACTACAGCCGAAGAAATTATCCAGATCGTGCGGGCGCTCGCGCCTACCTTCGGCGGCATCAACCTTGAAGACATCAAAGCCCCGGAATGTTTTGAGATCGAAGAACGCCTCAAGGCAGAACTCGATATTCCTGTCTTTCACGATGATCAACACGGCACGGCGATTATCTCCGGCGCGGCACTGCTTAACGCCGTCAAAGTCACAGGCAAAAGCCTCGACCAAATGAAGGTTGTGGTTTCCGGCGCGGGTGCTAGTGCTATCGCCAGTGCTAATTTTTATGTTGTCTTGGGCATCCGTCCCGAAAATATCACGATGGTCGATTCCACCGGTGTGATTTATACCGGCCGCGAAGCCAACATGAACAAATATAAAGCCCGTTATGCTGTCGAAACGGATGCCCGCACGCTGGCAGATGCCATGCGCGGGTCGGACATTTTCTTGGGTTTGTCCGGTCCCGGCATCCTCACAGCGGATATGGTCAAGACGATGGCAGAAGACCCGCTTATTTTCGCCCTCGCCAACCCCACCCCCGAAATCATGCCAGAACTAGCGCGCGCCGCCCGCCCCGATGTCATTATGGCGACTGGGCGCAGTGATTATGTTAACCAAGTCAACAATGTCCTTGGCTTTCCCTTTATCTTCCGAGGCGCGCTTGATGTCTATGCCCGTCAAATTGATGAATCCATGAAGTATGCGGCTGCCCAAGCGCTCGCCAATCTAACAATGGAAGATGTGCCGGACAGCGTTCTCACTGCTTATGGACTCTCTTCGATTCGTTTTGGGCGCGATTACATCATTCCGAAACCGCTTGACCCGCGCGTGTTGTTGTGGGTCGCCCCTGCCGTCGCCCAAGCCGCGATGGACAGCGGCATGGCACGGCGTCATATCGATATGGAAGAATATCGCGAGCAGTTGCTGCGTCGTCAAGGCATTGGTCAACAAGTGCGTAGCAGCATCATCAGCAAAGCCAAGAGCAAAACCCTCAGCCGCGTCGTTTTTGCCGAGGGTGAAGAGGCAAAGATCATCCGTGCCGCTGCCCAAGTGCAAGACGAAGGCATTGCCCACCCCGTCTTAATCGGGCGCACCAATCACATTTTGCAAACCATCAGCGATTTGGGACTGCGTTTCCAACCGGAGATCGTCGATCATACCGATGATGCGGTTCGTAACGCCTATGCAGGGGCGCTCTATACTCTCCGCCAACGACACGGTGTCACAGAAGATCGCGCGCGCACATTGCTACGCGATCCCAATTATTTTGCGCCGATGATGGTCTACATGGGCGCTGCTCATGCGGTCGTCAGCGGGCTTACCCACGAATACCCGGATGTGTTGCGCCCGGCGCTGCAAATTTTCCATACCCGACCCGAAGTCAAGCGCGCCAGCAGTGTGTATATTGTGATCGTGAAGGGGCGCGTGTATTTGTTCACCGATGCGACTGTGAACATTGACCCCGACGCCGAAACCCTTGCCGAGATCGCCATCCTCGCCGCTGACTTTGCGCGCACTTTGGATATTGAACCGCGCGTCGCCATGCTCTCGTTCTCAAATTTTGGTAGCACCCCCCACCCTGATTCCATCAAGGTGCAGCGTGCCGTCCAAATAGTGCGCAGTCGCCGTCCCGAATTGGCAATTGATGGTGAAATGCAAGCCGATGCCGCCGTTGTCGCCGAAATCATTGATGAGCGCTATCCTTTTAGCCAAGTCAAAGATGCCAATATCTTGGTTTTCCCTAACCTTAGCTCCGCCAATGTTGCTTATAAACTACTCGCCCGGCTGGGCGGTGCCGAAACCCTCGGACCCATTCTGCTTGGCGTGGGCGCACCCGTTCATGTGCTGCAAACCGGAGCTGATGTGGAAGAGATCATCGCCATGACCGCCGTCGCCGTGCGCGATGTGCAATCCCGCGCCAAAAATTAATCGTCTTGCCGCGTCAGCGCACTATAGTTCGCCAGCAAAGGAGAAACGCCTTTGCTGGCGAACTATTTCATACCTGTTTATGGCGAAAAACAGTACCGCATATCATGTTATAATATCGACAGTATTGAAGTGGTTACACCCGTGCTTCTGTCAGGATTCCTCTGGACTAAATAAAGGGTTTTTCAAGTGGCAAACCGAATTGCAATTGCAGATATCGCCAATCATGTTGGCGCTGTGGTCGAACTGCGCGGCTGGGTCTATAACCGCACAGACAAAGGCAAATTACAATTTATTCAACTTCGGGATGGTTCGGGCATTGTGCAATGCGTCGCTTTTAAGAAAGAGATGGACGAAAGCGCCTTTGAGAATGCCAGCAACCTCTCGCAAGAATCCTCAGTGATCCTCACGGGGACTGTCCGCGCCGACAGCCGTGCCCCCGGTCTGCCGGGTGGCTTTGAGATCGGTATTCAAACGCTCGAAGTGATCCAACTTTCGGAAGAATATCCGATCACGCCGAAAGATCACGGTATCGAGTTCCTGATGGATCAGCGCCACCTGTGGTTACGTTCTAGCCGCCAATGGGCAATCTTGCGCATTCGTGCCACGATTGAGCGCTCGCTGCGCGATTTTATGGACTCGCAAGGCTATCTATTGGTCGATACGCCCATCCTTACCCCCGCCGCTGGTGAAAACACGACTCAATTGTTCAAGATCGATTTTCATGGGGAACCGGCTTATTTGGCGCAAACCGGACAACTGTACAACGAAGCCAACATGATGGCATTCGGTAAAGTCTACTGTTTTGGTCCAACGTTCCGTGCCGAAAAATCAAAGACCCGTCGTCACCTTCAAGAATTCTGGATGATGGAGCCAGAAGCCGCCTTTCTGTCGCTCGAAGAGTTGATGGATTTGGAAGAGCAGATGCTTACCTTTGTGGTAGGGCGCGTCCTCGAAAAACACAAACCGGAACTTGCGATCATCGAACGCGACATCGCCAAGCTGGAAGCCATTCAAGCGCCGTTCGCACGCATCAGCTATGACGATGCCGTCGCACGCCTACAAAAGATGTACGAAGAAACCGACGATCCCGAACAAAAAGAAATGCTGAAAATCGAATGGGGGGATGACTTCGGCAGCCCACACGAGACTGTGATCGCCAATTCATTTGATCGCCCTGTTTTCGTTTATCACTACCCAACAGCGATCAAAGCATTTTATATGCAACCCGTCGATGGACGACCAGAAGTCTGCCGTAGCGTAGATCTGTTGGCACCCGAAGGCTATGGCGAAATCACGGGCGGCAGTGAGCGCATCTATGACTCCGCGATGCTCGAAGAACGGGTACGCACCATGGGGCTACCGCGTGAAGCCTATGCGTGGTATCTCGATTTACGTCGTTTTGGTAGTGTGCCTCACGCGGGTTTTGGGATCGGATTGGAACGCACAGTGGCATGGATATGCGGACTGCCGCATGTCCGCGAGACCATCCCCTACGCACGGATGCTGAACCGCAACTATCCTTAAAAAAGTACGATTCACGAAGTTGACCTAAACAGCGACGCGCACTGCACTTTATTGGTGCGCCTCGCTGTTTATAGAAGGAGTTATTGCATGACCATCGATTTTGCCTCACGTTTATTGGGGTTAGTCATTTTCGGCTTCATCGGCGCGCGTCTCGGTATCGATATCGCCCCCATCCTAGATATTGACGAACTCGCCATTTCCTTTATTTTGGCGCTGGTAGGCGTCTTGTTCGGTTTGGTGTTGACACCGTGGCTGACCATTTATCCGTTGCGTTCGCTCCAACGCCTCGTGAACGAAGTGCCCATTGAGATTTTGTTCACCTCAATCTTGGGGATGCTCATTGGTGCCCTAGTTTCGCTCTTGGTCAGCTATCCGCTCTCCCTCCTCAATCAACCCTTCGGAACCCTCATACCCGCCATTGTCACCGCCGCCTCGGTCTATTTGATCACGACGATCTTTAACGTGCGCTCGCGGGAAATATGGTTGTTTTTTGAAGAATGGCTGGGCTGGAAACCAAAACGCGGCGGACTCATGACCACCAGTGATCGGGTGCTACTGCTCGATACCAGCGTCTTGATCGATGGACGCATCGTAGATATCGCCCGCACAGGTTTTGCCGGTGGCGTTCTGACCGTGCCCCGCTTCGTGATTTCTGAACTGCATCGCGTGGCTGACTCCACCGATACCCAGCGGCGTAATCGGGGGCGGCGCGGCTTGACCAAATTAAACGAATTGCAAAAAGAACCCAACATTTCTTTCAAAATCATTGAGGATGATCCCGAAGAGGTGCCGGCGGTCGATGATAAATTAATCGCGCTCGCCTTGACCTTAAACGCCGCCATTATGACCATCGACTACCCACTGAACCAAGTCGCAGCAGCACAAGGCGCGCTGGTATTGAACATCAATGAATTAGCGAATGCTGTCCGTTCGGCGTATATCCCCGGCGAAACCTTTGCGATTCGTGTTTTACAAGATGGCAAAGAGCCGGGGCAAGGCGTGGGCTATCTCGACGATGGCACGATGGTCATTGTCGAAAATGGCAAGCAATTCTTGGATCGGACGATCTATGTAGAAGTTACCAAACTCATCAACCGACCGACGGGGCGCATCATTTTCGTGCAGCCCTCCGATATTCGGCAATAAATTTAGGGAAAGCGACACTTTACCCATCCACCTCAAACACCCATTGATCGCCCTCGTGATAGACCGCGCGCAAGGGCAAGGCGTCAAACCATGTCGGCGGCGTGCCCTCGGTATGGGTCAATGCCGCCTCATCCGCCCCGAACAAGACATAGCGCACCCCCCCCGCGCAAGCAAACTCCGGCGCACATGGATCGCGCAGCAGCGCGATCTTGTCCGCCGTTGATAGCTCATCCCGATAAAAGGCTTCTAGTTGGCGGGTCTTGTCCCGCCAAAAAAGCGTTTCGGGACCATGCCCCATAAACGTCCGCACATCGGTATAAGCGGGTGCGACATTACCCATCGGCACCGATGACAACAAGATCGCCCCCGGTTCGGCATGAGCGCTGATCCAGTTCAAAACCGCGACCTCGCTCATCGGGCGATATAATGCCGACGAGGGGTTGGCAGCATTGAAAAATGCCCCCATCCACAACAACGCGCTACTCGCTATCACCACTATCACGATGGGAACCCGGATCACTGTCGCCAGCTTACTCAAAGTAAGCGCCGCCAATATTGCCAAGGGCACAATTACCGCTTCGCTCATGCGCCGCTGTACTGGGATGATCGTCATCGGCAGATAGACCAAGAACGGCACAATCACCAACCAGCCCACGAGCAACCGATAGCGCCCTTCCACCCGATGCCACACCTGCCGCGCCGCGAAGAACGCCAATGCCGCCAATATGCCATAAGCGAAGCCATAATGCAGTGGATGAGGCGACGCCAGTAAATTTTGCGACGACCACATGGCAAACGCCGGATTCCGCGCAAAAATGAGGGTATAGTAGCCGAACAAAGGCAAAGTCAAGGCACACGCAGTGACCGCACGCACGAACAACGTGACGGGGAAGCGCCGATCCCGAACGATCATCGCCAAGCCCCACGCCCCCACGATGCAATAAATGATCGGCAAGTAGAACGGCACCGCCAGCGCCATGATCATCCAGCAACCCGCCGCCAATGCCGACCATCTTAGCCAGCCATCCCGCGTTGCCGCCGTCATCAGCGCCAACAACCCGCCCAATAACGCCATCCGCGCCAACGCCAAATGGGGGATGCCTAGCAAAATGAGCCAACTAAAGCCTTCGGGGATATAAAACTCGGCGGGTGCCGACCCTAACAAGCCCCCGTTACCACTTAACATCAAGCCCCACCCAATGCCGCCCCCAAAAACCGCCAAAATCGTCGCCAGCCAGCGTTCGCGCATTTTTTCTAGGAATACCGCCGCGAAACGATAGATCATGACGATCAAGCCCACGCCAAAGACGATCCGCATCAGATGAAATGTCCCCATTAAGGCGGGCGTTAGCGCGGGATCGGTGGAGTCGATGAAACGCCCCACGATCCAACCGGGCAGCACATACGGCAAAAACACGAGGGCTTCACTGTCGTGCGCTTCGGGCGTGTAAAACAAGAAAAACTCAAGTTCGCCCCGTGCCCCCAAGCGCATTTTGCCTAGGTAGGAATGACCGTCTTCGATACCATACAAAAAGCCCTCGAAGTGTTGATCGGCATTCGGGCGCGTCCACGCCAGCCCATAGGGAATGCTGGTCAAAAGCATGACCGCACCCGCAAACAGGATCACCCACCACCATTCACGCCGCGTGCCTCTTGCTATGGTCATCTCATTGCCGTTTCGTAGGGGATAGGAGGTGAGGGAGTAAAGGGGTGGTCAAGGGGGCACGGGCTGGCGCGCCCCCTTCAAGATTAGCTATTGGGCGAAAAACGATAGATTCCGCCATTGTAATCGACGACATATAGCTCACCAGCTTCATCTTGACCAAATGAACTGATCGAGGTGATGCTATCCAAGATCACGAGATCGTTCCAATCGCCCGAAGCATCGCGATACGCCGCCCAAATCATGCCCGATCCAAAATCGCCATACAGATAGGCACCCTGCCAATCAGCAATCGCCTCCCCGCGATAGACGAAGCCGCCCGTGACAGAAATGCCGAGATTGTGGGCATATTCCGCAATCGGCAGCACCATGTCAGAGGGAGCCGGTGCCCCGCTATAGGCATGAGTGGCTTCATAGATGTTCCAGCCGAGGTTCGCCCCAGCCTGTCCCGCCGGGACAAAATTGACTTCTTCCCATTGATTTTGCCCGACATCAGCGACGTACAAATCTCCCGTCAAGCGGTCAAAGCTAAAGCGCCATGGATTGCGCACTCCATAGAGCCAAATTTCTGCCGCAAAGTCTTCTTGCCCGACGAAGGGATTGTCGGAGGGAATGGTGTACCCACCCGCATCGGCATTATCAACATCAATGCGCAATATTTTGCCCAGCAATACACTGGTATCTTGCCCCGCCCCTAACGGATCGCCTGCCGCACCGCCATCGCCCAAAGCGATATACAAATAGCCATCGGGACCGAAAGCGATGTGCCCACCATTGTGATTGGCAAAGGGCTGTGCCACTTGCATCAAAATCGCTTCGCTGGACTCATCCCCACGATTAGCATCGTCTGGCGAAACCAGATACCGAGCGATAACGGTGTTGCCATAAAGATCGGTGTAATTGATGTAAAAAGTGCCGTTTTCGGCAAACGCAGGATGAAACACGAGACCCAACAGCCCCCGTTCGCTGTAGCCGTTGCCCAACGCATCAGGACTTATTTTGTCCGAAACATCCATAAACGGTTCCGGCAAACGCTCATCATCTTGTACGATCCAAATGACGCCGCCTTGCTCCATCACAAACATGCGCCCTGTGCCGTCATCAGCGCTGACATAACCGAGGGGGCGGCGGAAGCCATCGGCAATCAACGTCAAAGTCGCCGCCGCAGGATCAGGCGGAGAGTCCTGAAAGTCACTATTTTCTTGTGCCAATACCGAGCTACTGATCGCCAGAAAGAATGCGATCATCATCCAGCGAAAGCCAATACGAGTGATTTGAGTCATTTTTCTACTCATCAACTTGTTCAACAAGGTGTGCGGGGCAAGCACAACGCTCGCCCCACGAACTTATTATAACTGAGGTACAACCCGAAACGGACAGACGACCGCCCTACGCTAAGCTAGGCTTAACGTCCGGCGACCGCGATCACCAGCGCATCGGGATTGAGATAGTGCTGTGCTGCGCGCAAAAGATCATGCGGTGTCAAGCTGCGGATCATATCGGGGTAGGTCAATAGATAGTCCAGCCCCAAGCCGAACGTCTCGATATTGCGGATCGTTGAAGCGACGCCTTCGTTGGTCTCCAACTGAAGCGGCATCCTGCCAATGAAATACGAAAGGTTATCCGATAATTCATCGGCAGTGACGGGTTCGCTGATGATCTGGCGCAATTCCACGATAATGCGGTCAATTGCCAGATCGACATTTGCGGGGTCAACCCCCGCTGCCACCCGCCATGGCAAAGCGGTGATCCCCCCTTCGACACTGCTGGAAGCATAATACGCCAAGCCCAATTCTTCGCGGATTTTGCCACCAATCCGCCCCATCATCCCAAACTGCCCTAAAACGCTGTTCACCAATTGGGCGGCTTGGAAATCGGGACTCAAACGAGCAGGACCTAACGTGCCCATCACGATATCACTTTGCGTCTTGCCCGGAATAGCAATATTGACGCGGCTGGTTTGCTTAGGCAGGGCGAAATCAGTAGGACGTTGCCGCACAGGTTGGGAAGGATTCTCCCAATCAGCAAAGTTTTCGCGCACGAGGGCGATTGCTTGTTCGGCGGTGATTGCCCCCACGATCACAAGGATCATCTCCCGCGGGCCGTAATGCTGAGCGTGGAAAGCCCGCACATCCTCTATCGAAAGCCGCCCCACCGTCTCTGGTGTCCCATCCGAGGACGCATAATAAGGATGCGTTTCGGGGTACAAAGCGCTATAAAAAGCCCGTCCGGCACGATAGCGCGTATCTTGCTCGCGATAGTTTAGCCCCGTGACAATCTCGCCCCGCAACCGCTCGATCTCATCTGCAGGGAAGGTCGGATGGCGCAAAACATCGCTCAAAATACGGAGCAGCACCGACAGATCTTCACCGAGCGCCTTGCCGGACACCGAGGTGGTAAAGGTGCTGCCGCTGATGCCCAAATCCGCGCCAATCGACTCCAGCGATTCATTAATGGTGTCGAAGTCATAGGACTGTGACCCACGCATGAGTGCGTCCGCTGTCAATGCCGCTAAACCATCCTGACCGACAGGATCGAAGATGCTGCCCACCGACACCGATCCCGTCAACACGACCGATTGGGCGGTAAAATTTTCATACACCAACACGGTGATGCCATTGGGCAAAACCTCACGGGTGACATTTTGAGCATTGGGGAGGGACTGAGTCCGTGTTGTCATTAAGCTGCATCCTCATCCGGCGCGTCCAGCGCTTCAATATCATCATCAAAATACTCCGCTTCATCCGCCTCGTCATCTGGTTGCACGGGGACAAACCAACCGACAGTACGATTTTGTCGGCGCAGATAACGTCGGGCAGCCTCTTGCACCTCTTCCAGCGTGACCGCTTCGAGATTCTCAATATAGGTATCGAACCATTCATAACTGCTGAAGTTTTCCGCAAACGCCAGCCAAAACGCCTGCATCGTTACGCGCTCAGTGCTGTAGGCGAACAATGCCCGCGCTTGTTTCTTGGCGCGCATCAATTCGCGCTCGGTGATGCCCTCAGCCACAAATTTGTCGATCTCGCGGTCGAACGCTGCTTCAATTTCTTCATGCGGGACGCCATCACGGGCGACAATATTGAACATGTACAAGAAGGGGTCAATCGTCGGTGTTAAACCGCCATCAACATCGACCGCCAGTTCGGTAGCGACCAACGCCTTATAGAGGCGACTGGTCTTATTGTCAATACTGCCCCCACCCATGCCATCTGCCCCGCACAAAATGCTGTTGACCATATCCAGCTTAAACCAATCAGGATCGGTCGCGGCGGGGGCATGATACGCAATTTGCAAGAAACCAGTGGCACCGGGGCGCTCTACCGTCACACGGCGCTCCCCGCTTTGTTCTGGTTCCGCCCGCACAAACAATGCCGGCGCATCGCCCGCTGGGATCGGCTCGTAAATGGCGCGGATTTTCTCCAGCATCTCATCGGGATCAAAATCACCCACCGCGACAGCAATGGCATTGTTGGGCATGTAGTGGCTGCGATAATGTCCATACAAATCCTCACGAGTCATGGTGTCAAGGTCAACACGGTCGCCAATGATCTCGTGATGATAGCCATGCACACGGAACGCTGCCGCTTGCACTTCCTCGCCCAACCAAAACATCGGGGAATTTTCCGCCCCTTGTCGTTCGGAAATGATCACGGTGCGTTCCGAGTCCACTTCTTCGACATCAAACTTGGCGTTCACCATCCGGTCGGCTTCCAAACGAAGCGCGAGATCGATGGTGTCGGCGGGCAAAGTCTCATAGTAAGCGGTGTAATCGAAGAACGTCTGCGCATTCCACGACCCACCCACCCGATCAATGGCTTTATCTAAATAACCGGGCGGGAACGCTTCCGTCCCCTTGAACAGCATGTGTTCCACCCAATGCGAAGCGCCCGTAATGCCCGTGCGCTCATTGCGGCTGCCGATGCGATACAACACCCACCAACTGATCAGGGGTGCCGTGCGCACGGGTTTTAGCAACACCACCATGCCATTTTTCAATACGTGCTTAATGACCGTACTCATATGCGAAGTCCTTTTGCTATTTTTCCATTTATGAACATAGCGCTACCTTGCACGGCAAGGCAACGCTCTGCCTGTAGTATCAATGACTATAGAACGATCATCGAAAGCGAGGCTTACGACTCGCTGTTGACGCCGGGCATATACGCCGAGCCGACTGCCAGATAACGATAGCCCAAATTCACCAATTCGTTGTAATCGGGGATCATCCGGCGACCGTCAATGACCAGATAGGGGGCTGGCACGGTTTCTTCGATGGTGCGCGATAACCCACGAAATTCTTCCCAATCGGTGGAGATAAACATCATATCGCTCCCTTCGATGGCTTCTTTCGCCGTCTCATGATAGCTGATACGCTCAAAGAGGTGATTCTTGTCGGGGTTGAAGAACCGCCGCGCCTCTTCGGTCGCCAACGGATCATAAGCACGGATGGCTTTGACGCCGCGTGCCAACAAGGTATCGACCACCTTCAAGGACGATGAATCGCGCATATCATTGGTGCGCTGCTTGAAGGACAACCCCATCAAGGCGACGGTCTTATGGTTGAAGCTCACCCCCGCCTCTTGGATGGCGCGTTCCAGCAAGTAGGTCTTTTGATATTCATTGATGTCATAGACCGCTTGCAACAGATCAGCGCGATACCCGACCGTTGAAAACTGATGGATCAGCGATTGGATGTCTTTGCCAAAGCACGAGCCGCCCGCCCCATTGGAGACATAACTGCCCCATGTGCTGATACGGTTGTCCGCCGTCACGCCGCGCTTCAAGTCTTCCATGCGAACATTATCAAAGCGCTCGCCCAAGCGCGCCCCAACGCCATTCCAAAACGACACATAGGTCAAGAGCAGCGTATTGGCGACATACTTGATCGCTTCGGCGGTCTCCGGCGTGGTTTCGATATAACGAATCCGCACATGGTTGACAAATTGCGAATAGATGCGCCGCAAAATGCGGAAATCATCTTCGCTATCCGCGCCAATAGTCACGCGATCCGGACGGCGCGATTTTTCAACAGCATCGCCTTCGGGCAAAAACTCAGGATTAGAAGCGACGCCAGCATTGGGCACTTGATGCCGTTGCAGCACTTTCTCAAGTTGGCGCGCGGTACCAATCGGCACGGTACTCTTGTTGATCAACACCACGCGGCGTTGATCTTTACGCTTTGCCAGCAAGTCGGCAATGTATTCCAACGCATCGAAGTAGAAGCTTAAATCCGATGAGCCATCGGGGTTTGGCGGGGTGGGCAAGCACAAGAAAATGGCGTCGGCACCTTCAATAATCGGTGCTAACTCAGTCGTGAAGAACAGATACCGCCCCATATTTTCACGAATGATCGCGGTTAAGCCCGGTTCGTTGACATACCGCTCAATCCGGTGAGACTCGCCGGATTTGTAGTCTTCAATGCGTTTCTTGTCGATGTCATAGGCATGAACCTCATGCCCGTATTCGGAGGTTGTCGCGGCGTGAGTCAGCCCAACAAAGCCCGTTCCTACTACGATGATTTTCATCAATCAACCCTCAGATGGTATTCAGCACAATGATGTTATACACACCACGAAATTGGAATTCCTCGAAACTTGTGAAGTATAACAGTCTGCTCCCCGAACGAAAATGTCCGAATTCATAAAGCCAACCAACCTGTGCGAGGCGTTTGCCGCCATCGCACGAAATTTGTAGCTTTTGATAGCGCACACCACAAACAGCCTTTATAATTTTGCCTTATCTGTGTTTGAATCACATATAGATCATTTGGCGCAAACCTAAAATCCCGAACGTTCTTTTATTCCCTGAGTATCTTTGCGCGCGCTCACCCAAAATCTTGCCCGCAACCAGCACCTAAAGGTAGGTCATTCTTGATCCTCTTTTATAATGGCGTCATCCATACTCTAGACCCCGCCCAACCCACAGCCGATGTCGTCGTCGTGGATGAAGTCACGGGGCGCATCCGTATCGTTGGGCAGTTCCCTGCTCATACCACCGTACCCTCCATGAGCCGTGTTGATCTGGGCGGGCAAACGCTTATCCCCGGTTTCAACGATGCCCACATTCACATCTGGAAACTCGGTTTACTCTTGACAGTACAAGTCGATGCCCGCCGCAACATCCCCAATGGTGCTGCCGACATCCCCGCCATCGTCGAACGTTTTCGTACCCGTGCCCGTACCACCCCTGATGGCGTTTGGCTGACAGGACGGGGTTATAACGAGGTCGATCTGCCCGAAAAACGCCATCCCACCCGTTATGATCTCGACCAAGCCACGCCCGATCACCCCATCGCCTTAACGCGCACCTGTGGGCATATGATCGTCGCCAACAGCCTAGCGCTACGACTTGCGGGGATCACGGCGGATACCGAAAACCCGCCGGGCGGGGTGATCGTGCGCGATGCCAAAGGCGAACCGACGGGGCTGCTCCAAGAAACGGCAATGGGCTTGATCACCAAGGTAATCCCACCCATTGATGATGACACGATGCGCCGCGCCATCCAAGCCGCCATGACCCATCAACTCAGTTTGGGGATCACCAGCGCGACTGACCCCCTGTTGACGCCCGATCACGTCCGCGTGTATCGTCAACTTGACGCCGACAATGCCCTCTCCGTGCGTGTGAACGGCTTTCCTATTCGTCG
>Ga0105044_10001445_pt1 | contig 31710 bp, 29 predicted proteins | sample MAT01_FD_78092 | JGI IMG/M metagenome (GOLD analysis project Ga0105044, IMG submission 78092) | Freshwater microbial communities from Lake Fryxell liftoff mats and glacier meltwater in Antarctica - MAT-01 | ecosystem: Environmental > Aquatic > Freshwater > Ice > Liftoff microbial mat | place...
ACTGTGAAGCAAGGTCACGACGACCCTGCCGGCTCGGCAATCCCGGCAAGCTACCGCCACGCTGGCGCTTGCAGCGATGCTGCTGGTCGCATGATTCGGGTAGAACCGGATCAGTGCCGGTTGATTCAAGGTTCCACTTGATGGTAGACATGTTGCCCGACTCCGGGCATGCTGGATGGATCGCTTCGTGATCCACCCATCCCCCGCATCTTCGAGGTCTCTGCCCATGAGAGCAAAATCAATCCTCCTTCTGGCGTTGCTGGCGCTGGGTCCGACCATGGCCCAAGCGCAAGCACCGAACCCGACCGAGTCGGTCAGGGCAGCGCTCAATTCGAATGAAATCGAACGGCAACGGGCAGCACTTGTGCTGCTTCCCGAACTCGGCCTGCGAGGCGAACGCGCCTGGGAGGCGACGAAAGCAGTCACTGATTTTCTGAACAAGTCGCAAGACGAAGAGAACAAGGCCCTGGCGCTCGTGGCTATCGGCAAATTGACGCCTTCCTCAGAGGTCTCCAGCAACGTTCTGCAGAAGTTCCTAAGTGATCCTTCGCTCAAGGTCCGCCGGGCGGCCGGCGCCATGCTGACGGAACTTCTTGCCGGGCTGGCCCGCGATTTCGGCAAGCCGTTGATCATCACCTCGGGGAATCCGGGTTCAGTGTCAGCGCTGGCCGGTTCGGCCGGTTCGAGCATCTGGATGAAGAAATGGCTGGCGGCAACCGTGAAAGAGGAGCCGGGCTGGGCCCGATTCAACGACGACACACAGATTCTTCTTCCCTATTGCGCGATCGCGCTGACCGATCAGGATGACGAGATCAAGCAGTCCGGCGCGGAGGGCATCCGCATTATCGCCCGCGCCATCGCGGATGTTCTTCCAGATCCGAACTCAGGCAATGCCGAAAGCCGGGTTGTTGATCCGTTCGAATCGAAAGTGAAATGGCTGTTGCTGCAACCGTGTTTCGAATCGCTCAACTCGGCCGCGCCGTTACTGTCACAGGGGATCAGTTCCGCGAATGCCGTTACTCGGTCCCGTTCAGTGCGCGCGGCCGAGGCGATCCTGCAGGCACGGGCCCTGGCGCTGGCCACCCGGCAGTACCCGCCTGAAGACTTTGCCGAACTGACCACAGTCAATTATCCCGTTGATGCGCTGAAGCCCGCGGCCATGTCGGTCCTGCCCGCGGTCGCCACGCGCTTGAGCGACGAATCAACGGAACTGCAACTTGCAGCGATCGAATCACTTGAGCATCAGCAATCGGCTGCGCTGCCCTACCTGAAACAGATTCTCGATGCATCCACCCATGAAGATCTGTTCGTGCGGTGGGTGGCCACACGCACACTGGGAAGGCTTCTGAGCTTTGCTTCACCTCGGCAGGTTCCCGCCATCGTCTCGGCCATCGCTGTACGATTGGGTGACAGCGATCTCGACGTGCGGGGGGCGGCGCTCACAGCGATCGCCAAAGCCGGCAGTAACGGCCGACCGGCAACGCGTGCACTGCTTGCCATTGCCGTGAAGGATGACCCGAATCAGCGAGTCCAGGCGATCCGCACTCTGCCGTCGATCGATGCGGAGCGAGAAGCGACGCTCATCGCGCTGGGCGGCATTCTGGCGGCCGCGCCGGACAACGTGCAACGGGCGGCCCTCAGCTATCTGGCGAGCCTGGGTGCCGCTGCCCGGCCGACGGTGAACCAGATTCGGCCACTGTTACTTGATGATGATGCCGACGTGCGTAAAGAAGCCGCGAGGGCGATTCTGGCGATCGAATAGGGGAAATCGCATGCCTGAAGAGCAAGCGAAGGTGTTTGACTTTGAATCCTTCGCTTGCTCTTCAGGCTAACCCCGTGTCGCGTGCTTCCGCTCGCGCGCCGCCCGCTTGTCGATGCCGAACACCGAACGCATGCCCAGATAGAAAATCTTGGAAATCGAACGCACGGTCTCCTTCAGCGAGACTTTTGATTTGCCGAACTTGCGGTTGTCGAAGACAATCGGCGTTTCGCCCAGTTCCGCCCCGGCCATGTGGCAGCGGTAAAGCATCTCCTGCTGAAATGAATAGCCACGCGACCAGAAGCGGGTGAGCAGCGTCCGCCGCAAAAGAGCAACGCGGTAGCAGCGGAATCCGCCACTGGCGTCATTCACCTGCATGCGGAAAAGTAATCGCACGACGACATTGACGCCTTTGCTCATCATCCGCCGGCTGAACGGCCAGTTGACCGTCCCGCCGCCGGGTACATAGCGTGAACCGATCACCACATCGGCATTCTTCATTCCGGCAAGCACGGCCGGGAGATACTTCGGTGAATGGCTGAAGTCGGCATCCATGTTGGCCATCAGGTCATAGCCGTTGGTCATCGCGTAGTTCATCCCGGCGAGAATGGCGGTGCCGAGACCGAGTTTTCCGGAACGGTGCAGAACATGCACCCGCGGGTCAGCCGCGGCCAATTCGTCCATCACCTTGCCGGTGCCGTCGGGAGAGTTGTCGTCGACGACAAGTACATGCGCTTCGGGTACAAGCGCATGAATTTCGCTGATCAACTGAGCGATATTCTCACGTTCGTTGTACGTGGCGATATTAACGAGAACGCGCTCATCAACGGGCACCCGGCCCGTCGCAACATCGCTTCCGGACGTTCCTGGTTGCATCGGCGGCAGTACCCTTCCTATCTTAAATGGAAGAACGACCCGGCAGGCCAGGCGTCGAACGCGGACGAGAGGCACCCGTATGGCTAGCAGTTTTGTCATTCCATGTCCCGATTGCGGGAAGCAGATCAAGGTATCCGAACAGGTCTTCGGCAAGAAAGTGCGTTGTAAAGAGTGCCAGACCGTGTTTCCGGTCGATAAGTCCCGGGCAACGCCGGTAAAGCCCCCCGCGTCCGCCAAGGCGAAACCAGCCGATGACGAGGACGACGGTAACCCGTACGCCCTGGCAAGCGACGACACAGGGATGGCGCGCTGCCCGCACTGCGTCAAACCGCTGGAATCGAACGACGCGCGAGTCTGCCTGAATTGCGGTTACGACCTGGTTTCCCGCACCCATCACAAGACCAAAGCCGTTTACGAGGCAACGGGCGAAGATAAGTTCAAATGGCTGCTGCCTGGAATCCTCTGTGCCGTGGGTGTCGTCATTCTGGTGACTGCCTCGATCATCATCATGGTGAAAACCACCAAGTGGATGAATGATGGGTGGTTTCACGAACAAGTCGACGGCAAGGACAAATACCTGCTGCATCCGGGCTGTTTCAAGCTTTTCAACGGAATGCTGACTGCGTTCATCTGCTTCCATCTCGGCAAGTTTGCCGTCAAAAGACTGATCCTGAACCCAGAACCGCCGGAACAGGTCATCTCGAAAGACGACGAGAATGACGATGATGACGAAGACGACGATGATGATGATTGATCCATGGCCGCATTCATGACCACGAACCGGGGCCGCCCGTGCTCGCCAAGTTGAATACATTCGCGCTGGTGGGAATCGATGCCGTCCTTGTCGAGGCGGAGGTTGATAATTCCTTCGCCAACGCGCCCAAGACCGTGATCGTCGGCCTGCCCGAAATGGCCGTCCGCGAAAGCGTGCACCGGATCGAGCGCGCCCTGTACAACCTCGACTACGCCCTGCCCGATGGCCGTACCGTTATCAACCTCGCCCCGGCCGACCTGCGCAAAGATGCGGGCGGCTTCGACCTGCCGATCGCCCTGGGCATTCTGATGGCCACGCATCAACTGCGACCCGAGCAGATGCAGGACTGCGCAAGCGTCGGCGAACTGGCGCTCGATGGCACTGTCCGCCCGGTGAAAGGGGCGCTGTCGATGGCGATGGCCGCGCGCGAATGCGGCTTCAAGCGTTTGCTGGTGCCGGTCGAAAACGCACGTGAGGCCGCCGTCGTCGAAGAGGTGGCCGTCTACGGTATCGGCACGCTCAACGACGCCGTCGGCCTGCTGGCGGGCCGCCTGCCGCTCGAACCGGCCCCCAGCGGGATCTCCGATGTTGAAACAAGGCTCAACAAGTACGATGTCGACTTCTCCGACGTCCGCGGGCAGGAGTTCGCCAAGCGGGCATTGGTGATCGCCGCGGCGGGGGCGCACAACGTACTTTTCATCGGCTCACCTGGAACCGGCAAAACGATGCTCGCCCGCCGACTGTCTACGATTCTGCCGCCGCTTTCGCCGAAGGAAAGTCTGGAAACAACGCGAATCTACAGTTCGATGGGCCGATTGCCCGCGGGCGAACCGCTGCTGACGACTCGTCCGTTCCGGTCGCCGCATCACACAATCTCGGATGCGGGAATGGTCGGCGGCGGCACCGTTCCCAGCCCCGGCGAGATTTCACTCGCTCATCATGGCGTGCTGTTTCTGGACGAACTGCCGGAGTTCAACCGGCGCAGTCTCGAAGTATTGCGCCAACCGCTGGAAGAAGGCCAGGTGACGATCTCGCGGGCGCTCCACTCGACGACCTTCCCCGCGAGTTTCATCCTGCTGGCGAGCATGAACCCCTGTCCGTGCGGCTACCTGGGCGACCCGAAGCATGCCTGCAAGTGTTCGCCGATGCAGATTGAGAAATACATGGGCCGGATCAGCGGGCCACTTCTCGACCGAATCGATCTGCACATCGAAGTGCCGGCCGTGCCGTTTCAGGAACTGTCCGCGAAGCAGGATGGCACCAGCAGCGAGGTGATGCGCGAACAGGTGAACGCCGCCCGTGAGCGGCAAGCCCGACGCTTTGCCGGAAGCCCGACCGTGGTCAACGCCCGGATGACCTCCCGGCAGCTTCGCAAGTTCTGTACGCTTGATCCGGTTTCGCAAAAAGCACTGCAGTCGGCCATGGAAGATCTGGGGCTGTCCGCACGTGCGCACGACCGCATTCTGCGGATGGCCCGCACGATCGCCGATCTCGAAGGCGTAGCCGAGATTACCGAGAACCATCTGATCGAGGCGATCGGCTATCGGAACCTCGACCGCCGGCTCTGGTCGCGCTGACGGCTGGCGAAGCGGCCGGAAATCATTACAACAGTACGACCGGGAAACACGAATCGCCAAAATCATAGAAGGAAACAGAGATGCGTCGCAAGGAACTCCGTCGGGCTCGCAAGAAGCGCGTTAAGCAGAAGCAGAACACCACGTTCAAGACCCGCCGGGTATCGCCGAAGCACAAGTGACCAGATTGGCGTGCATCCATCCGGGATGCACGCTGTCAACTTCACTTCACCTGCAAATCCTTCTCGCTGAGTTCGACCTTCAGACCCTTCCCGGGCACCGGCTGTTTCACGATCCAGAGGGCGGCCTGCCCGACCAGTCGGCGGTACTCGGGCAGCTTCCAGTTATCGTGGAAGTGCAACCCGCTGAAGCCGAATGACCGCCCGCCGTCGGGTCGTTCCCACGCCCAGCAGACCGTTTCATCGGTGCCATCGACGTTCGCTTTCAACAGCGCCGTCAAGCCCTTCTCGTCCTTCGGGAACTTCAGCTTGTAGTAAAGTTCTTCCTTGCTCGCCACGGGACCGACCGCCGTCAACACGGGATGGTCCTTCGCCAACGGCACTAGTTCCACCTTGTCCAGCACCTTGTACTTGCGATCCGGCCCGCCGTGGCACCCGCCGAACATTGCGACGAATGGCGCGATCGGCTCCACGTCGCGGGTGCCCATCCCCCAGTGCAGCACGGCCAGGCCGCCACCGCGCTTCGCCAGTCGCTGGAACGCTTCCAGCCGCTTCGGATCGGCGCTCACCCATTTCGCTCCTTCGCTGACGAAAAGCAGCACGCCATCGGCCCGCTCGATCAGCTCGGGCCCTTCCTTCCACGGACCGTCCGCCATCACCACGGTCGTCTCGATTCCCGGAAAATCCTTCAGGCATTTGGCGACAATCTCAACGCCGGCGGTGTACTCGTGAGTCTGCTTCGGGTGACCATCAGGACCCTGCCCCACCAGCAGCAGTTTCTTCGGTGCGTCGGCATGCACAGCGGTGGCAAAGCAGAGAATAGCCAGCACGGTTCGCATCATGGCAAACTTCCTGAGAGAGTTTCACGGGGCATCGAGCGATATGATATGGGAAGGAGCCGACGCCAATGCAGATCGAAAACGCCACGGCACTCGTCGTGCGGGCCAGCGACTGGAGCGAGACCAGCAGCATCGCGACGCTGTTCACGCGCGAACACGGCAAGCTGCGTGTCCTGGCGAAGGGCGCGCGACGGCTGCGTTCGAGTTTTGAAGTGTCGCTTGACCTGCTGACCGTCTGTCGGATCGTCGTCATCCGCAAGCAGAGCGGCCTTGATCTGTTGACGGAAGCCCGAGTCGAAGAAAGGTTCGGCGGGCTGCGTTCCCGGTTGCCGGCCCTATATGCCGGGTACTACATCGCGGAACTTCTGGGCGACGGCACCCAGGACCATGACCCGCACCCGACGCTGTTTGACGCGGCCCTTGAGAACCTGCGGAGTTTGAACAATCCGGGCTGCGACATCGTCCGGCAAACGATGCGATTTGAGCTTGTCTGGTTGCATGAACTCGGTTATCGGCCTCGACTCGATCGGTGCGCGGTGTGCAACGCGGAGGACTTGAAACCTTCCGCGGGACGGATCTCATTCAGCCCGGTCGCGGGCGGCGTGGTGTGCGAAGCCTGCGAAGCAGGGCAACGCGATCGCCGACCATTGAGTGTCGCGGCATGGGCCGTGTTGCGATCATTGGATCGCGATGCGGCGGGGGAGTTCGGCCCGCTGGTCGGGGCGGAACTACGACAACTGCTGGGGCAGTATGTGTCGACCGTGCTGGGGCGCCGACCGAAACTGCTGGCCTATCTGGAATGATGGGCTGATCGATCAATTGGGGGAAGGGACAACCATGGACGCTTGTCTTGCCATCAGAAAACGCGGCCGCCAGTTGCTGGCAGGATCAACGATGATCCTCGCGCTGTGTTCGGTCGCCTGCCATGGTTCAAGCTTATTCCGCAAGGACAGTGACGAGCGCAAGGACGGCACTACCTTCAGGGGCGCCGCCGACATGGCCGCAGCCGAAGAGCTTTACCTGAAAGAAGAATGGAAACCGGCTCAGGTTCTGTTCGAGAAGGTGGCCGAGGATACCGGCAACCCGCCGCTGCACGCGGAAAAGGCCCGCTTCTTCGAGGCGGAATGCCTGCGTCTGCGCGGCAAGTACGTCGATTCGATGTCGACGTTCAACCGCCTGCTCAACGATTTCCAGTACGGCGTTTATCGCGAACAGGCGGTCGGGCGCATATATGAGATCGCCAACTATTGGCTCGACGACACCCGTGCGCAACTCGAAGCCGAACAGGAAGTGGCCGACGGAAAGCGCTGGTTCGTGCCTTCCAACTACGTCCATCTTAATTCGAGCAAACCGTCATTCGACGAAGAGGGATACGCTCTCAAGGCGATGGAAAACGTCTACGTCAATGATCCGACCGGTCCTTACGCGGACAAGGCATTGTTCGCGGCCGGTTACGTGAACTTCCGCCGCGGCAACTTTGCGGTTGCCGATCAACTGCTGTCGCAACTGATTGACAACAACAACCGGCAGGGAAAGAAGAGCGAATTCCGCGACCGGGCGATGGAACTGTGCATCCTGGCCAAGAATAATGTGGCGGGCGGCCCGCACTACGATGGTCGCAAAGCCAGCGAATCGCTGCAGATGATCAACACCGCCCGGCTGACCAGTCCCGAGCTGGCGACGAACCGAGCCGACTTCCTCGATTCGCAGGCGAAGATGGTTCGCTACATTCAGGCGGAAAAGGACTACGAAACGGCCGAGTTCTACCGCCGTACCGGGCACCCTGCTTCGGCCTGGTTCTACTACGAACTGGTCCGCCGGCGCTACAACGGCACCGAGTTTCACGATAACGCGATCGCCCGCATGAAAGACATCAATTCTGACCTGACCGAACAACAGTCGCAGTCCGAATTCGCCAGGGCCACACGGCGCGAGTTCAACAAGTGGGTCGTCGGCATCGGCACGCCGACACTGGTGACAGGTACGCCTGTCCCCGCCGTACCGGGTGTTGACATTCCGGCGACCGCCAGAACTGAGAACCCGGTGCAGCCGGTATCAAACTCGCAGCCCGTAGAGCCGAAGTAAGGGAGCCAGTCCGTTCATGGAAAAGACTTCACGACGACAGGCATTGCTGACATTCGGCGCGGGCTCCCTGGCCGCGCTGACCGGCTGCAATTGGGACGGGCACTTTTCCCTGCTCGGCTACAGTACACGCCCCAACTACGCGCCGGAACTGAAAACGATCTACGTGCCGATCTTCAACAACAAGGCGTTCCAGTGGACGCCCCACCGCGGGGCCGAGATGGAACTGACGCGCGCCGTCATCCGCGAGATCGAAGCGACGACACCGCTTAAAGTGATCAGCGATTGCAACCGCGCCGACACTGAACTGCTCGGCACACTTGTGACGTTGAACAAAAACCTGCTCAACCGCAATCAGCAGAATGAAGTGCGCGAAGGCGAAGTCGCGCTGGGCGTCGAACTGGTCTGGCGCAATCTGCGGACGCAACAAGTTCTGTCAAACCCGCGCCGACCGATCGGCATCCTGCAGCCCGGCGAACTGCCCGCGTTCGATCAGGAGAACCAGCCGCGGCCGGAAGGGCCGGAAATTCCGATCCCCGCGCTGATTGTTCTCAGCGGCCGCTATCTGCCCGAAGTCGGCGAGAGCAACGCCAGCGCCCAGCAGCGTGTCTGCAACCGGCTCGCGAAACAGATTGTGCAGATGATGGAATCGGATTGGTGCCTGCCGCCGAAAGGCATGCCGATGCCCCTCCCGACCGCACCGTAGGATGGCTACGATAATGGCATGTCAACCATCTGGAAGTGCCGGGACCGCGTGATCGAGATTGGCCCGCGGGCCTTGGTCATGGGCATCGTCAACATCACGCCGGACAGTTTCTCCGATGGCGGCCGGTACGACTCGACCGAAGCGGCCGTCAATCATGCGTTGAAACTGCAGGCAGACGGAGCGGATATTCTCGACCTGGGCGGCGAATCGAGTCGACCCGGGGCCGAGCCGGTTTCCGTCGATGAAGAACTCCGCCGCGTCATTCCCGTCGTGCAGGCTCTTGCCTCGAGAACTACCCTGCCGATCTCCGTCGATACGGTCAAGGCCGAGGTCGCCCGTCAAGCGCTCGCTGCCGGGGCCAGCATCATCAACGACATTTCCGCCCTGCGCCACGACCCCGCGATGATTGATGTGGTTCGCGATTACCGTGCGGGTATTGTCCTGATGCACATGCAGGGCAACCCGCAGACAATGCACCTCGATCCACATTACGATGGCGTTGTTGCGGAAGTGGGCAAATTCTTGGAAGAACGGCTGAGTTTCTCGCGAACCCACGGGCTTGATGAGACCTCCCTCGTGCTCGATCCGGGCATCGGCTTCGGCAAGTCGGTCGAACATACCTGGCAGCAGCTGCGGCATCTAGCCGAGTACCAGCGATTCGGCCGCCCGGTCTGCCTGGGCGTTTCGCGCAAAGGCTTTATCGGCGTCGTCACGGGACGACCGCGTGACCAGCGGGCGGTCGGCTCGGTGGCCGTCGCCTGCCACGCCCTGGCGTGCGGTGCCGCCCAGATCGTGCGAGTGCATGATGTGGCTGAGCATTTGGATGCTGTGCGCGTGTTGGAATGTTTGACGGGTGCCGATGGCGAATGACATACGCGGAAGTTTGTGGTAAAATGGGGCGATCTGGAGAGCGCCATGGTTGAAGCACCAGTTGAAATAGGCGCGGAAGAGTGGCAGCAGTTGCTTAAAAAGATCAGAGCCTGCAATTCGAGCGTCGACCGACGCAAGCGGGTAAAATCCCGCAACTCCGCGCCCGATGCTCAAACTCCGCAGGGGTCCGGCTTCGGCGCGGCGAAGGGAATGTTGATTACCGTCTCCGACGACGACGATCATCTGGCTGATTTTGCGGAGTACATGTAGTGGATGTTCTGCTCGATACGCACAGCATCCTTTGGTACGCGCTGGTGGACAGACGACTCAGTACCGCCGCGCGAATTGTCATTTCCGACCCGGCCATAACGAAGTGGATCAGCCCGGCACGCTATTGGGAAATCGCCATCAAGATCAGCACCGGAAAATACTCGTTGACAATGCCGTGCAGGAAGTTCTTTCGGACAGCCATCAAGGCGAAGCGCTATCGGGTACTCGGCGTCAGACTTCGACATACAGATCGTTTGATTGCGCTCCCGCTTCATCATCGGGATCCTTTTGATCGACTATTGATCTTCCAGTCAGTCGCCGAGGGATTCCCGGTGGTCGGTTCGGATGTGCAGTTCGATCCGTACGGTATCGTTCGCATCTGGTGAGCATCTCCCTGACTTCATCACTCGCGGCGGATTGTTATGCTTTTACAAGATCAATGCCTTCAAATGGCCGTCTCGGCCCGCGGCGCTTCGCAACACCTCGCGATTGCCGGCAGTGCCAGCAAGGACCGCTGGCTGAAAACCTCAGCCGACTTGCTGGTTGAGAACGCCCTTGCAATTCTTGAAGCGAATGAGCGCGACATCGCTGCGGCCCCCGGATATGGCCTCAACGCCGCCGCGATCGACCGGTTACGGCTTACGCCGGCCCGTATTGAAGCCGCAGCCGAGGGGATGCGGCAAGTGGCCGCCCTGCCCGATCCGATCGGCCGTGTGCGCGACGGGCATACACGTCCCAACGGACTGCGGATTCAGAAGATTGCAGTGCCCCTGGGCGTCATCTTCTTCCTCTACGAATCCCGGCCGAACGTCACTGTCGACGCCGCGGCGCTGTGCGTAAAGAGCGGCAATGCCGTCATCCTGCGCGGCGGCAAAGAGGCCCTGCATTCGAACACGGCCCTGCACCTCCTGTTGAGCACTTCACTGGAGCGCTGCGGACTGCCTGCCACGGCCGTGCAACTGGTGCCAACGCTTGATCGCGACGCCGTGGGACATTTCCTCAAGTTGCACGAATACATCGACCTTGCGATCCCGCGCGGCGGCGAGAGCCTGATCCGGCGCGTGGCGGCCGAGGCGACCATGCCGGTTCTGAAGCACTTCACCGGAAACTGCCACGTCTACGTGGACCGCCTCGCCGACCTGGCAATGGCGGAGCGGATTGTCGTGAATGCGAAGTGTCAACGGCCGGGAGTCTGCAACGCAGCGGAGAGCCTGCTGGTGCACGACGAAATTGCCGATCTTTTCCTGCCTGCCATCGGCACCGCGCTTTCGGAAAAGGGCGTTGAGTTGCGCGGTTGTACCGAGACCCGAAAGCGCATACCTACGGCAAAACTCGCGACGGAAGCGGACTACGCGGCTGAATATTGCGATCTCATCATGTCGATAAACATCGTGCCTGACATCGCAGCGGCGATCTCGCATATTGCCCGGTACGGGTCGAAGCATACCGACGCGATCGTCACGACGGACCTGGAAGCGGCATCGCGATTCACCCGGGAAGTCGATTCCGCGGCCGTGGTCGTGAACGCGAGTACCCGGTTCAACGATGGCTTCGAATTGGGCTTGGGGGCGGAGATCGGCATCAGTACCGACAAGTTCCATGCCCGGGGGCCCTGCGGCCTCGAGGAACTGACGAGCTACAAGTACGTTGTCTACGGTAACGGCCAGATCAGGGAGTAGCGTTGCTATTCCCTCCCGGCCGGCCGCGACGGTTCAACTGTCCGCGACGGACGTGGAGAAAAGATGGTCGTCCCCGTTCTGTTGCTGACGCTCGGTGCCGCCGCGGTCCTGTTTGGAACGCGTCGCCGGCATCCCCGCCGTGACTTGGCCATGGCTCAAGGTCAGGCCTCGCCGGTTGCGTATCAGCATCTCCAACTTTATCAGGGCGGTCAGGTCACGCAGCACGCGATCGACGTTGCCCGCACCGAAATTGAAAACCAGTTCGCCCATGGCGGCATCGCGGCCGTGGAAGCCGAGATCGCACCGGGCCTCGACTATGTGGTGAAGGTGCGTGCCCTTGCGGACATCGGCAGCGAAGATGCGGCCCGCGTCCTCGAACGCCAACTCAAGCGCCGGATCACCCAGGACCCGATCGACCAGACCTGGTACTGGATCGATTTGAGCCAGGCCCTGCGTTCGCTCAATCGCGACGATTGCCTGCCGATCCTGTTCCGCTGCGGCGAACGGGCGATGGAGACATCGCTTGGCTACCTCTTCGCGGCCGAGGTGACGGCATTCCCCAACTTCGCCGAATGCCTGCACGACCCGCTGTCGCCGACGGGGCAGACCGCGCTGCGGTTGCTGCGCACGGCTCTGGAAGGTGTCCGCCGCGGCTTCGTACCGGTCACACTCTACTCCGATGCACAGATCGGCGAGATGCTGCGCCATTTGGCCGAGGACTGCCCCGACACGGCCGACCCGTTGCTGACGCGCGTGTTCATCGAGACGCTTCGGCATGCCCGGCGGTCGTACTCTTCGTCGCCGGAATTGCGTGATGACCCGGGTCGACGGCAGGCGATCCGCTGGCAGGTCGGCCATCTGCGCGATGCTGAATCGATCATACGTGAATACCTGCACGGCATCGCGGAAGACCTCGCCACGTCGCTGCCGCGCCACGGCGAAGCCGAACAGCAGGACATTCTTGCAGTGGTGGCCGAGATGCGTGCCGATGTCGGCCCCGCGCTCGTCGATCTGCTCGCCGAAGCGAACTTCAAACCTCGTGCGGCCGCACTTGAATGTCTGCAATGGTCGCAGACGCCCGAAGCCGCCTGGGTACTCTGCGGGCAGGGGCAATCGATTGGCGCGGGGACCATCGGCAAGTCGACCTGGTGGAAACGCCCGATCGCCGAGCAGGTCCCCGCGCCGGAACTGCTGTCCTCGTTGAAGGCCCTGCGCGGCCATCCGGGCGAAGAGGCTGAAGCTGTGCTTCGCGAGTTCGCCCGTCATCCACAGCCCACATTCCGGATCGCGGCCATCAAGAGCCTGGGCTGGTGGGAACCGATCGATCGCGTGAACGTGATTCATTCGCTGCATGCCGCCCGCATCGACAGTCTGCCGGAAGTACGCATGGCCGCGGTCGCGGCGCTGGCCCGACTGGGTGAGTGTGCATCGCTTAACGTGCTGCGTGAAGCACTGCAGAGCCCGAGCATCGACAATGTGCATCAGACGATCGACCTGATCGCCGCTGAAGGCTTGACATGGCTGTGGCCCGATCTTGATCTGCTGACCGAGTCGGACAACCCGGCCATCGCTCATCATGCATGGGAAGCGGTGGAAGACCTGCGTGAACTGATTTTGGGCCCGATGGCATGAAAAGGTACATGTGGCAACGAATCGTGTTCGCACTTGTGCTGCTCGCGCCTGGCTGCGCGGATCGGCACAAGTCTTACATGCGGCATCCGCTGATCCGCGAGATGAACATCTCCGCGAGTGCGGCGGCCGACACCGAAGTCTCCACGCAGGTCGAGCCGTACCCGCCGCCCCGTCCCGTGCTGCCGAGCGACCCGTCGCACATCGCGGTATTGCCTCAATGATGCGAGGCTACTTCAACGGCGTGATGATCACTGTCCCGTTAAGGTGGCCGCTGACGGCCGACTTGCCATCAGGTGAGAAGATCGCACAGTATGCCAGCGATTTGAGCTTCTTCGTGAACTTGGGTTTGGGGTCGTTCAAGTCCCAGAACGAAATGTTGCCCGCGTACCCGGCCGTCACGATCCCCTTTGCTTCCTTCGACCAGGCGATGCCGTACAGGTCATCCGGCGTCGGACCGAACTTCTTGACTTCATGCGGGTCCTTCATCGGCGGCGGGAGCGGTTCGTCCTTCTTCGTCATCTCCTTCTTCTCTTCCTTCTTGTCATCTTTCTTCACGTCTTTCTTGTCATCCTTCTTTACGTCTTTGGCGTCTTTCTTGTCTTCTTTCTTTTCTTCCTTCTTCGGCTCCTTGGGCACGACCGCGTTCAGGTTCCAGACGCGGATGGTGCGATCCTGGCTGATCGACACCAGCGTCGCATTGTCCCCGGCGAAGGCGATTCCCGTGACGCCCATCTCGTGGCCCTTGAGTGTCTTCAACTCCTTTTGTCCCGGCACGTCCCAGATCTTGATGACGTTGTCCGCCCCGGCGGAAGCCAGCAGTTTGCCATCGGGTGAAAACACAACGGAGTAAACCGACCCGTTATGCGCCCCGAGATTCTTGATCTCCTTGCCGTCGGCCGGATCCCATAGCCGCACGCTCTTGTCCGCCATGCCGCTGCCCGAAGCGAGCAGCTTGCCGTCGGGACTGAACGCCACGGTATCGACAATGTCGGTGTGTCCCTTGCACTCGGCCGTGGTCTTCCCCTCAGCCACGTTCCAGACGCGGATGGCCTTGTCGAGTCCAGACGAAGCAAGTCGTTTGCCATCGTTGTCGAATGCAACGCAGTAGACAGGATCAGTGTGGCCGGGAAGAGTCTTCAGTTCTTTCAACGTGCCGTTGCTGTACTCCCACAGCTTGACGGCCTTGTCGAACCCCGCGGTGGCGAACAGCTTGCCGTCAGGACTGAACGCCACCGAGTGGATCAGATCGGTATGTCCCTTGAACTCACCCGGTACTGGCTGGGCGTTGACCATCCAGACCAGGCCAATCGACAACAGCATGACGGCAGCAGCACGACGCATGGGAAGTGTCCCCGGGGTGGATTCGGCAGGTCTGCGTATTGTGCCGGATGCGGTCGGGGAAGACAACCATCAATTCATACGGGGACCTGAGTGCAACTGAGTGCCGCGTGCGCGCTCCGCTGCGCAAAGCCTTCGCGTCGCGGCTAACCTTACTTCTTCTTTGCCCGCGCGTTCTGCAGGTATTGCTTCGACAGCGGGTGATCGGGAAAGATCTTTACTGCCTGTTCAAAGCCGTTGACTGCCTGACCGATGCGCCCGGCATTGAAGTCGCGCAATGCCTCGTTCATCACGTTATCGAACTCGACGTGCTTGCGTATGTCCGCATTGGCCGGGGCCAGCTTGGCCGCTTCAAGAAAAGCGTTGCCAGCTTCCACGAACTTGGACTGCCCTTCCAGGGCGACTCCGGATGCGTACAGCAAATTCAACTGGGCATTCGTATCGACCTTCGGCTGTGGCGGCGGTGTGATTTTCGGTATCTCTTGCTTGGGCGTCGGCGGAACGACTTTTGGGACCTCTTGCTTGGCCGGCGGCGGTGTGATTTTCGGTGTCTCCTGCTTGGCTGGCGTCGGGACAACTTTCGGAGTTTCCTGCTTGACCGGCGGCGGCGTGATCTTCGGCGGTTCCTGTTTGGCCGGTGGCTGAACCTCCTTCTTCGGCGGGTTCAGCGCCGCGGTTGCCTCTGCCAGGCCCTTCGACGCTGCAGCGTCATTCGGTTGCAGTTTCAGCGCGTTGCGGTAGTGCTCGACAGCCTTGGCAGGTTGTTGGGCACGCATCGCGCCCTGCCCCGCTTCCAGTTGGGCGAGGTAGTTCTTCTTCCTCTCCTCCTCAGCGGCCGCGGCGATGGCGGCCGTGGTGCCGTTCATTCCGTTCACGGCGGCGGCGATCAGGTGCGTCGCCGTGGGGTCGTTGGGTGCGATCGTCAACGCCGCCTTCGCGAACGTGATGACTTCCTCATAACGCTTGCCTGCAAGCAACGCTTGAGCTTTGGCAATCTGCTCGTCGTAAGCCTGCTTGCGCTTGGCGGCCTCAACGTTCGATTGAATCGCCTCCTTTGCTTCGGTCAGTTGGCGCAGCAGGGGCGTCAACTGCTGATTCATCGGGTCGATCGCCTTCGCTTCGTTCAAGCTGCGCTCGGCAACATCAATCTGCCGAACTGCAAACGCCTTTTTGGCCGCTGCGACCGCAGCGTCGAACTTCTGCTGGCGGGTGGCGGCTTCCTGATTCTTCGCCCCAGTTACTGCCGCCGTCCTTGCATCCGCCAACTCTTGTTGGACCTTCTTGATGTCCGCGGACTTCGGGTCAATCTTGCCGGCATCGGCGATGGCGGCATCGGCATCGCCGAAACGATTGGTACGGATCGCCTGGCGCGCCCGGTCCAGCGCCGCGGCGAATGCCATCTGCTCCTTCAGAGCTTCGGCCGCCGCCTTGGCGGCGTCGGCGTCTTTTTTTTGCTTTACTTCGCGCGCCGACCGTGCTGCTTCGTCGTCTTTCTGTTGCTGGGCGACGCGGGCAAGCCGTTCGGACTCTTCGCGCGCAAGCCGCGCCGCTTCAGCCACCTTTGCCGCGTCCGCATCTTGCTTCTGCTGGGTGGAACGGTTCTCGTCAGCCTTCTTCGCCACCGCGATGCGGGCCAGCCGGTCAGCCTCGTCGCGGGCAGTTCTCGCAACTTCGTCGTCAACCTGACGCAGTCCGGCGATTGCTTCATCAGTGCGCTGCGTGGCGGACGCCAGTTGGAACTGCTGTCGTGCGATGTCGTACTTCTTCTCCTTGAACGCGGCCCGCGCGTTGCGGATCGCTTCCTGGTACTTCGCCTGATTGCGTGCGGCTTCCTGCTCGGCCTTCTCCCGGCGCTCGCGCTCGGCGGTCAACTGAGCTTCCAGCTTTTTGCGTTCCTCCGCGCCCTTGTTCTCCGCGTCGGCCCGCGCCTGATCGATCAATGCCGCGGAGACCAACTGTTCAACCTCCGGTGACGGCCGCAACGTCCGGGCGGTCTGCAAAGTGTTCACGGCCGTCGCCCAGTCGCCTTTCGCCCGGGCCTGCTGCGCCTGATCGATCAGCCGATCGTACGCTACTCGAGACTTCGCTTCTTCCGCTTCGCGGCGATCGCGCTCCGCCTGCTTGCGGCGCTGTTGCTCGGCCAGCACGGCGACCTTCGCCGCTTCAGCCTCCTGCGCCCGCTGCTGACGCAAAGCTTCTTCCCGTGCTGCCTCCTCCTGAACCTGTCGTAAGCGTTCCGCGTCGGCAGCCTCGGCACGCACCGCGGCAAGTTCCTGATCGATCTCGGCCGTTCGCCGCATCGATTTCGCACTTTCAAAGAAGTTGATCGCGATTGCGAAATTGCGGTTCTTCACCGCGTCGCGACCCTGCACGATCAATTGCACTTGAGCCTGCTGCTGCTGCCGGGCCAGCGCTTCGGCATCGAACTGTACTCGCAAGGCGGCCTGCCGACGCGCTTCCGCCTCCAGGGCGGCCTGCTGCTGAAGCTCGGCTTGCTGATGGGAGAAGTTCTGTTGGTATGACTGTGCCCGTGCCTTCTCCAGGTCGAACAATCGTTGCTGGCGTTCCACTTCGATCAACTCATGCCGGGCCTGCACGTTTTGCGGTTGCTGAACCAGTACTTCCTTGAACACGCCAATGGCGATCTTGAAGTTGCCCTTGCCGAGCTGCAACTGCGCCTCCTGAATCCGCCTTTCGACAACCACGTTCTCCTGCACGACGACCGCACGCTGGGCCGGCGGGACCAACGTCCCGCGTGCGAGGTCAGCGAGGCGCAGCTTCAACTCATGCGGATTGCGGGCATGCACGGTGGCGCCGCCGACGACAGCATTGAGCTCGGCATCGACCAGATACGTGTTGGCGTTGAAACTGAATGTCTCCACCAGATTGCCGAGGAGCATGAATCGAACGTTCATCGCCCGGGCCAGCAGCAACCGGGCCGAGGGATCGACCAACACATCGCGCACGCTCATGTTCAGCCGGCCCATCCACCAGAAGACTTCACCGGTGTCGACAAGATCAAACTGCGTCGCGAAGTAGGGTGCCAGTGCACTCGCGGTGAACGCCCCCAAGCCCGGCGGCACGAAGCCAGGTGTACCAATTTCCGCGAACGGCAGTACCGCCAGGCGGTGCCGGGGCACGACGACCACCGGCGGCGGCAGGTGCGGCCTGCAGTTGTTCAAGCGGATCAGCACGTCTTCGCGACCCGGCGACAGGCCCAGCGCGAACTCGTACTGCCGATAGGCTTCCGGGTAACGGCCGCGTCGGTACAGGTTGTCGCCCAGTTCGATGGCGATGAAAAACGCCCGCTGGCGGGCCGGGCTGCTGTCGGCAATCACGATCGCCTGCGGTTGGCTGGCGGGCGGCGGGATGCGGCCGAAATCATCAGCAACAACCGCACCAAACTCCGGAAGACGATTCGTAGTGACCAAGATCGGCTGCGTCTCCTCCGGCGCGGCTCGCACCGGTGCGGGCGGAACCACGGTCGGTGCGGGGGCAATCGTCGCCGCTTTCGCCAGTTCCCGTTCGTGGGCAAGCTTCTGCTCATCGGTCATCTGCAGGATGCGTGCAAGTGATGGCAGCTTGCCCGACAACTCGGCGGGTGATCCCGCGACGATGCGAGCCGTCTGCACGATCAGGCCGGACTGAACATCGACCAAGCGGGCGTTCACGCTCACTCCGTACAGTCGCGACACGCTGCCGACCACGACATAGCGAGCCCTCGCCAGCCGGCCAAGTTCGCCGCGGCTGATGTCGTTGCCGTTCAGATCATCGGCATCCAACTTCAAATCGGTCAGGATCGCGTTCACCCGGGAGCGCTCGACAAGATCGAAACGGCCCATGAAGTGCGGCAGGATCTCCTCGGCAATCGTGCGACCCGCGAGCGGCAAGCCGACATCGCCGATCACTTCAAAATCCGCAACGGCGAGCCGATCACGGCGGTTGGCCATCGCCAGTTTGCAATCATCGATCTCCTGGCGGACCTGCGGCGTGTCCCAGGCCTGGCGGGCCTCTTCCAGCGCGGCGATGGCTTCTTCAAGCTGGGTGGCATCGCGGCGTAGCATGGCCGCGCGCTGGCGTTTGGCATCGTAGGCGTTGATCCGTTCACGCAGGTCGTCGTAGGTAAGTTTGACGGCAGCGACATTCACGCCGCTCGCCATGGCCTGATCAAAGGAAAGCAGGGCCACACGATAGTTCTGTGCCTTGCGCGCCGCCTCGGCCTCTTCAAGAAACCGCTGTTTGGCGCTTTGATCCTGAAGCTGAGTTGTCAGCAATGCGTCCGCCTGACGCTTCAGAGCAAGCAGGCGGGGGAGGGCATCGCTGTCGCCGTATTGGGCCAGTGCTTCACCGGCGAGGCGGGCCGCCTCGTTGGCGTTGCCGGAGGCAAGGACCGTCTGAATGTCGGATGCGGTACGCTCTGCGACGGAGGACTTTGCCTGCCGGGCCTCCAGACGGGCAATCTCGCCATTGACGAAATCATTGACCTGCACCGCTAGCGCATCGCGGAAAGCAATCAACGCTGCCGGCTCGTTCTTCTCGGCCAGCATGCGAAACGCCTGTGCGATGCTGTTTTGGTAGCGCTGCTGCGGCGACAGGCTGACAGCCGGCACATCCACGAACGGCAGTTCGGCCGGTCCGCGCGATTCTTCGCGAATCACAACCGGTGCCTTCGGTTCCTCCTTGCCGCAGCCGGCGAGGAGAGTCAGCGAAAGCATGGCGATTATACCGACGGTGCGTTGCCGCATGAGCTCGCTCCCAGGCGCATAGGGGGTGGACGATGCTATAGCACACGTGCAAATCTGTTGCCGTGGGCCAGTGTCCTGTCAGGGGGATGAAATGGTAACGGGAACTTGCGCGGAGGGATAGTCGAAGTGGGGGAGGTTAGCCGCGACGCGGAGGCTTTGCGCAGCGGAGCGGGTTTCCAGCAATCAATTGTTCATCGCAGTTTGCGCTTCGCTGCGCAAAGCCTCCGCGTCGCGGCTAACGGGACCTGTTACCGCAGCTTCTGCAACCGCAACACTTCGCCGAGCCAGCGGGTGTCGTCTTCGTTCATCTTGAAGGCGGGCTCGCGGGTGTAGTCGATCTGGCCGCCGAAGTTGCCCTGGTCGTAGCAGCGTGCGAAGGTGGCTTGCAGGTCGAGAACAGTGTCGCGGTCATCGGGGGCCAGCGGGATCTTGAAGCGCGGCAGGCGCTTCTGCAACGTCGTCGTGTAGATCTCGTAACGTTCCGGCTGCGTGCAGCGCGTCACCGTGATCGCGTAGTCCCACTCCGGCAGGCCTTCGCGGGAATAGTCGAGCATCGGCTGCCCCTGCAGCACCAGATCGACTTCCACGATGCTGGCGTTCTGCTGCCGGGCCTGCTTGCGCGTTTCGAGGTAAGCCGCCCTGCCCTGGGTACGGACCTTGTTGATCGGGCTGACCAGGTCGATCAGTGTGATCAGCTTATTGTCCGCCCGCTGGCGCACTTCAATGTACTGTTCCTGATGTTCTTCGCGAATGATTGACGTGAACAGCGGCTGCTCGGTGGCGTACGTGCGCTGGCTGATGCGGGCCCGGTAGCGATCGACCAGACCCGGCAGCAGTATTTGATAAAGGCTGGCCACCAGTTGATGCTGGAACGCCGGCCAGATTTTGTCGTCTTCCAGAAACGGATCCATTCCCGGCAGGGGACACGGCATGGTGTGATTCTCCGACGTTGGCGGCTGCCCATGGCACCAGGCGGCAGACATCCCTCCCGCCGACGCGGTTCACGCCTTTCGACGAGGGGGATTTTCCGGGTAGGACCATTCTAACCGATCGCGCGGGCCGTTGAACAGATTTTTGGCGAACAGTCCACGTTCCTCGCTGGGATGTCTGTCTCACCACTCTGCTACCCGAGGGGAGACTGGCAGCGTTTCGTGAGACTAGGGCTCCTTTTGGTGAGACTCGCGCCTTATCCACGCGACAAAGAACTACGCGGCCCGTTCCGTCCAAGTCGGTCGGCGCAGCGTCAGGCTCAGCAAAACCGCCGCGGTGAGCAGGCCACCTGACAGGTAGAACGCGTTGTTCATGCTGCCGGTCGCATCTTCGATGTATCCGGCCGCGAGCGGGATCAGAAAGCCGATCCCCCAGCCGATGAACACCAACCCGTAGTTCAGGCCCAGGTTCTTCGAGCCGAAGTAGTCCGCCGTGATCGAGGGCAGCAGTGCCAACCCGCCACCGTACTGCCAGTAGGCCACACCGACGACGACGAACAGCAGGACGACGTTTTTTTCTTGCAGAATCGTTGGCGTCAGAAACAGGCAGATACCTGAAATGATGCCGTTGAACAGGTAGGCCCGCATCCGGCCGATCCGATCGGAATAGTAGCCGGTGCCGACCCGGCCTGCCGCGTTCACGAGCCCGCCGAAGGCCGCCAGCAGCCACACATTGGCGGCGATGAACGGAAGGGCGCTGGCACTCTTCTTCAACAACGGCGTGGCATTAGCGATGACCAGCAGGCCCGACTGCGCGGAACCGATGAACAGGAACACGAGCGCGTAAAACTGCCAAGTCTTCAGCATGCGCGGGGCAGGCCAATCGTGCGCGATCGGCTTCGCGGCTGTGGTCGTCCGCTGCACCGGCGGCACGTACCCGGCCGGGGGCCAGGCGAGCAGTTGCCCCGCGATGATCACCACGATCGCGAACAGGATGCCCAGTCCGATGAAGCTGCCCGACAGGCCATAGTTGCCGATCAGGTACTCCGCGAGTGGCGAGATGTAGATGGCTGCCCCGCCGTAGCCCGCCACGACGATGCCCACGATCAGCGCCCGCCGCTGTGGCCCGAACCAGCGCACGGCCGCGGGTGTTGATGCCGAGTAGCCGAGCCCCATACCGATGCCGCCGAGCACGCCAAAGCCGAGGATCAGGCCGAAGTAACTCTTCATCAGCCCGGCTAGAATGCAACCACTTGCGAGGAACAGCCCGCCCAGCGTTGCGCCGACCTTGGGGCCGAAGCGGTCCTGAATGCGCCCGCCGGGAATCATGCACAGGGCGAAGACAAACCCGCAGATCGAGTACGCCCACGTGGCCTGTGCGTTGGTCAGGTAGGTCCAGCCTTCGTTCAGGCCGGTCATCGGCGTGCCGGGCTCTTTCGACTTGTCGTAAAGAACGCCTTTCCAGACGCTCCAAGCATACAGAATGCCCAGGCAGAGATTGACGGCCGTCCCCGCCGCCACCACGACCCATGCTTTCGCGGGCACCCGCGCCGGTTGATCCATGTTCATACCCCTTGAGAGGAAGGGGCATCATAGCGATTCGACAAGGAATGTGCGGCAAGCGGTTAGCCAGCGGTGTATAACGATGGCCATCACGTTGTTCCGTGGCGTCCCTCTCTCCGTGAGGTGTTTGATGAAGCGTATTCTAATGTTCGGCATGTTTCCGCTGGTGGCGATTGTTTTCGCCGGTCTCTCGGCTCCGACAGGCGGCGCGGAACCCGCGAAGTCCGGCTCGAAGCTCGGGGCCAGCATTGATGGCTACCGGTTCGAGTTCGCCTGCAAGGGGATCGCGCCGGAGACGTTCAAGTCAGGCGCAACCTGCGAATCGGCCGTCGTGACCGGCGACCCCAAGAAGACCGACAACTTTAAGGCGGAGAAGATCTTTGAAGGTGAGAAGGGGAAGCGATACAAGGTCACGTTGCGCATCCGCGGCGTCGTCGAGCCGATGATGTACAAGGACGGCAAGATGGACGGCGAGCATTTCTACATCGGCGGCGAGCCGAACAACGCGACGTACAACATCTACAAGATCGCCATCTCGTCGCCGCCATCGCACTATTTCCTGAACCGTCAGGACAAGGTCGGTCACAAGATCTTCACCATTGACTACACGAAGACGATCGAAATCGACGGCGGCGCCGCGGTAACGTTCGTCGGTGACGGTCAGAACGGTCAGATGATCGCGAACTTCGACAAGCTCGTTGTGCCCGATGTCGCCCCGGCCCCGAAGCCGTTTCATGGCCAGTTTGTGCAGGTCAATGTGGTGAGCGCGGAAGAAGTGAAGTGATCAAAAATTTAGCCGGAAGCGCAAGCGACGGATGATCGTTAATCATCTGTCGCTCGCGCTTCCGGCTAACAGAAACATCTGCAAGTTATTCCGGGATCAGCACGGTGTCGATCACGTGGATGACACCGTTGCTGCAGACGATGTCGGCCTTGGTGACCGTCGCCTTGCCAATCCTGACGCCGTCCTTGGTCGCGATGGTGAAGCCGTTGACCTTGGCGCCGTCCATCTTCAGAACGTCCGCGGCCATGACCGACTTGCCGGGAACGACGTGAGCCATCAGGATCTTCGTCAGCAGGTCCTTGTCGGCCAGAACGGCCTTCAGCTTATCTTCGGGGATCTTCGCGAAAGCGGCATCCGTCGGGGCGAAGACGGTGAACGGTCCCTTGCCCTTGAGAGTGTCTACGAGGCCGGCCTTGGTGAGGGCGGTCGCCAGCGTCTTGAACTGCCCTGCACCGACGGCGGTGTCGATAATGTCTTTCGCCGGCTCGGCGGCCTTCACCGGAGCGGGCGACGAGGTGCCGACAACGGCACTCAGAATCGCCAGCGCGGAAAACGCGAAGAACGTCTTCATCGAAGTATCTCCATATGTTGTTCTGTGGTCGTCAACTCTGAACGACCTCGACAGACTCATAGACAGGTTCGCGGGTAAGTCAAACGGATGGTTGATTTCATTGAGAACCGGCTGCGAGTCGTTTCTCTATGTGCGTCACTATTGAACTCGAAGACTTGAATGGCGAGCATACGGCCACAGTGCTTCGGTTTGACAGTTGGCCGGAACCGTTTAAAAGGTGCGTCATGCAATCTGTCTCTTCGGTCGTGCACAGCGATCCGGATATCCTTAGCGGTATCCCCGTCTTCGTCGGTACGCGCGTACCGGCCAAGACGTTGATCGACTATCCGGCAGGTGGACACCCGCTGGGTGATTTCCTCGAAGACTTTCCATCTGTATCTCAAGAACAGGCGATCGCGATGCTTCAACTTGTCGCTCAAACCGTGGTGGCCGATGCGTGTGCTGCTTGACGAATGCGTGCCGAAGTCGCTTGCTCGGTCGCTGATCGGGCACATCGCTCGCACAGTTCCCCAGGAAGGCCGGGCCGGAAAGAAGAACGGTGAATTACTGGCCTTGATGTCAGCCACCGGATTCGAAGTTCTGTTGACCGTCGACCGCGGTGTGCGCTACCAGTAAAATCTGCCGTCAACCGGCGTGGCTGTCGTGGTGACGCTGGCGCCGAGCAACGACATTAACAACCTCCTGCCGCTGCTTCCCGGCATACTCTCCGCATTGGCCTCGGTGTGCCCGGGCGAAGTGATCGAGGTGGGCACGGGCGGTCTGTAGAATTTCAAGGCATAAATTGCCTTTACAACGCTGTCATGCTTCACGTCTCACAATTTTCACGCTGGCGAATCCCGCGTCGGCGATTAGAATCCTGAACAGCTGTACCGTTTGACCGTCGCTGCTGCCATCGGAAGGAATCCCCGTGCAGAGCTTGTTCACTTTCGACACGTTCTCGGGTTTCGGCCCGTCACACATCCATCCCGGATCTTTTCAAGCGTGCGTGGCCAGCGCCACGGGCCGGCGGCAACTGCGCGCGGGCATCCGCGAACAGGTGCCGCGATTGCCGGGCATTTACGGCATGATCGATCGCAAGGGGCGGCTGATCTACGTCGGCAAGGCGAAGAGCCTGCGCTGCCGGCTGATGAGCTACTTCCGTGTGAAGAGTCGGGACCCGAAGGCGGGTCGCATCATGCAGCGCGTGGAAACCATCACGTGGGAAACGGGCTGCAACGAATTCGCGGCCCTGGTGCGTGAACTGGAACTGATCCAGCGATTCCGGCCGCGCTTCAACGTGCAGGGCCAACCGGGCAACCGGCGGTACATGTATCTCGCGCTGGGTCGCTCCCCTGTCCCGTATGCGTACGCCACGCGCGAACCGACCGGCCGCGAGTTGGCACTTTATGGTCCGCTGGTCGGCGCGGCCCACGTGCGCGAGGCCGCCCGGCGACTCAACGACGCTTTCGGCCTGCGCGACTGCAGTTCCCGCCAGACGATGCGCTTTGCCGGGCAGCCGGACCTGTTCGACCTCGAATTCACCCCCGGCTGCCTGCGCCATGCGATCGGCACCTGCCTTGGACCGTGTGCGGGGCTCTGCTCTCAGAAGCAGTATTCCCGGCAGATCGACCGCACGAAGCAATTTCTAGATGGAGTTGATCGATCGCTATTGAAGGACCTGGAACGTGAGATGCTCGATGCGTCAGCCGCATTGCAGTTCGAGCGGGCGATGGCGGTGCGCGACAAGCTGGCCGACTTGAAATGGCTGACCGATCGACTGGTCTGGCTGAAGCATGCCCGGCAGGATCACTCGTTCATCTACCCGCTGACCGGGCCGGACGAACGCACCGTCTGGTACCTGATCGACCGCGGCCAGGTGCAGCACGCGGCCTACCCGCCACGGACACGCCGACAGCGCGAGGCAGTCCAGAAGCTGATCACCAGCACGTATGCCGAGCGCCGCCCGACAACGCTGATGCCGCGCAAACTGGTTGACAGTGTGTTGCTGGTCGCCGCCTGGTTCCGCAAGCGGCCGGAAGAGCGGGCGTTGGCGCTCTCGCCGGAAGCAGTGAGCGCCGAACTGGGGATCTGATTGTCGTTGAGTGAGATCTGTAGAACGCGATGCGGAGGGTTTCCGAAGCAGAGCGCGGTGTCGCGTGACACCTCGCTCCGCTCCGGAAACCCTCCGCGTCGCAGCTAACCGGTTGTTGCGGTTGCGCCTTACCGCTCTTCGTACTGGGCAATCCGGTTCGTCACCTCTTCATACTCCTCGGCGAGTTCCGATTCGGCGATGCGGTGCTGCATCAGGTAGGCGTCTTCGCCGCTGTCTTCGTAGTACTGCCGCAGGACCTTGGTCGCGCGGAAATCCTGGCGGCTGAAGAACATCTGGGCGTTGAGGTTCGTTTCGCGAACCGCCAGCGTGATCTTGGTGCGGCGGTGGCTCGACAGCTTGCCGATCAGCTTGGCGATCATCTGGCCGCCGATCCCGCTGCGGCGGTAGCTGGGGCAAACCGCGAAGTTCAGGATGTGCAGCTTGCTCTTGTGCAGTTCGTAGATCATGAAGCCGACGACCTTGTCGCCATGCTCGGCCACCATGCCGATGCAGTTGCGTTGACGCAGGCAGCGGAGGAAGTCTTCCTCGGTCCAGGAGCAGTCGAAACTGTCCTGTTCGATCTGAAGGACTTCAGGCATGTCCCGCCGGATCATCCAGCGAATGTGGACACGCAGCAGTTCCTTCTGTGTGGTTCGAACCATGCTCATCGAGGACTCCCTTCCCCAAACAGCCTCGCCCGTGTCGTCTTGACGCCGGCGGCTGTGACCCCCTGCCGTTCCTCAATCATTCACGTTGCCATCATCCGCGGCGGGATCACCCAGACCGGCGGATATTAGCAATGCATGCCGACTGCCTCAAGCCCGATCCGGTTGTCGGTTATCAGTAGCCAGTTGTCGGTTTCAGAAGAGACAACTGACTACTGACAACCGACAACTCCCCCTTATGGCTGATAGAAGCTCGTCGATTCTTCCTTCACCACCGGCTGCTTCATCTGATCGCAGGCAAGCTGGACCTTGAAGCGATGGTCGCCGGCGGTGGCCCCCTTGGCCTTGATCCGCACAATCAGGTCGGCCTTGACGGCCAGTTTGGCGATCGGCTCGAACACCATCGTCTGCCCGACGATCTTGTAGGGCAGGTTCGATGACACCTGGGTCGGCTGCAGGCCATCCGATAGAGCGGCCGTCAGCTTGACGTTCGTGCAGTGCATCGTACCGGTGTTCGACAGGCGGATCTCATACGTTGATTCCTTGCCGACTTCAATGGGATCTTCATGATCCACCACTTCAAACAGCAGGGCCGGTACACCATCGGCCTGCAGCACCGCTTCGGCACGGGCGTTCAGCTTGCTGCCCGCCTGAGCTACCGCTCGTACCGCCAGGTTGCCCGCTACGGTCGACTTCGCCTTCACAGTCAGGTTCCGCTTCGTCCCGGCCGCGGCCACGCCGAGGGTCCAGGAAACGGTCCGCGTGGCCGGGTCGTACGCCCCGCCATCGCTGGCGGACAAGAAATCCAGGCCTTCGGGGAAGGCGACCGCCAGTTGAACCGGCTCGGTCGCGCTGGTGCCCGGGTTGGCAACTTCCAGCGTGAAGGTCGGCTCGGCACGGACGACGCACTTGGCCGGGCCGCTGGCCCCGAGGGTCAGCTTCGGCTGGCGGATGTCTATCTTCGCCTGAGCGGTCACCTTCGGCGTGCCCTCGGTCGTTGCGATCATCGAGCAGCTTTGGGCACCCGCCATCGCGGCCTGCACCCGCAGCGTCACCACCTGGCTTTCGCCGGGGGCGAGTTTGTTCAGCAGTGCCTGAATGTCGTTGCCTTCTCCATGCTTCAGGCCATCGGTCAGGACGGCTTTCAGCACGACGCGGGTGGCTTCGCCGGTGCCGGTGTTGGTCACCTGAATCTGCACCGGAATCTCGTCACCCACCTGTGCGACTTCGCTGGCATTCACAGTGACGGCCAGGCTGGGGCGGGTCACCTGCACGTTCATCGTGGTGGCCGCGGAATAGGTCACACGGGGCTTTGACGCAAGGTCACCTTCTCCCGGGCGGACCGTCATCTTGATGTGCTTCTCTTCGCCCGCGTTCAGCGTGCCGAACAGCCACATTACTTTGTCGCCGTTGATTTCACCCGTCGGTTCAGCACTCATGAACTTCGTGCCACCCGTAATTTCGTCGTCGACACGGACGTTGGCGACGGTGGCCGCCCCGTTGTTCTTGACGACGATTTCATAGCTGACCGGCTGACCGTACGGGGCCGTTTCGGGGGCGATCGCCTCGATCGACACCGAAGGCATCACGCGGTTGCTGGTCGGGGCCGCGGTCACGGTTGCCTCCGGCTTGATCCGCTGGATCAGGCTCGGGGCGGCCGGGGTTTCGGGCTTGACATCGGTAGGCGGCAGCATGGCCGGTGCCTTGACGGCGCCCGGCGACGGGTCGACCGCGGGAATAGTCAGTTCCGGGGCCGGCAGCACGACCGGCTTCTCTTCCTTGATCACACCAGCCGGCGGCAGCATCATCGTCTGAGGCGCGGGCGGGGCGACGGCCATCGGCTGGCTGGGTGCCAGCAACGGAATGGTGTCCGGAACAGACGGCACCAGCGGGTCGATGATGTCGGGAATTTTGAGGGCCGGCTTGGCAACCAATTCCATCGGCATCGCGGACTTCGGTTGAACATATGTGGCGGGCTTTAAGGACGAGGCGTCGGGCTGAGCGATGACGCGCATCACTCCCAAACCACCAAGACCGGCAATCGCCACGACCAGCACGCATGCAATAATACGTCGCACGGGCTATCCCCCTTACTTGAGTCTTCGACCTGCTCACACCGCGCGATGCTGGGCCGGCATCAGGCGATTCCCCCGAATGATTCAATCAGTTGCAAGGGAACAAGGCGGAGTATTTCCCCCCGGAAGCCATCCGCAAGTGCCTGCCGGCCCCAACGAACGAACCGCCTTGTTCCACTTACAACATTTCGGATTGCGGATTTGGGATTGCGGATTGGAAATCCGCGATCGCATCTCTCGTCTTCTCAATCCGAAATCCGCAATCCGAAATCCGCAATCAAGAAGCGGGATACTTCACCGCGTTCTTGACCATCTTCTGTGCCACCGCGTCGCTGAGGTCGATGCCGCTGGCGACGCTGAACTGGAAGATCAGGCAGGCGACGTCGGCCAGTTCATCAGCGATGGCTTCGCGTGTCGCGGGGTTCCGGCAGGCTTCGTGCGATTCATCGCCCGTCAGCCATCGAAACGGTTCCAGCAACTCGCCCACCTCGCACGCCAGGGCCATGCTGATGTTCTTGGGCGTGTGGTACGGTTGCCAACGACGTTCGTCGGCAAAGGCACGCACAGCCTCTTTCAGCATGGCCACGGTCGTGGTCGCGTCCGGCATGATCTTTCCAGCATTGTTCGGTTCAGTTGCCATCGGGTCCGTGTGCCATATTTCCCCCGGCGCACGGTCTCGACAGCGGGGGGGACAATAACGCGATGGGAAATCGTGTCAAGCGAACTGCGATGAAAAACGCCGGATTTCCCGCGGAATCTGCGTGATTGAGTGAAATGAGGGAAGCGGGGCGACGCCGCAAGCGGCTATTTGGAACCGATACAGACCACCACGGTCGGCTGCCGGGCGAAGGGGCCTTCGAGGTTGCAGGTGGCCACGAAGAGTTTGCCGTCGTGAGCGATCGCGCCGCCGTAGATCATGCCGGGGGCCTTCACGGCGGGGTCAGTGCCCAGGTCAATCTTCCACTTGAGTTTGCCCGCGAGGTCGATGCCGTGGACGACGCCGTTCAAGTCGCCGACGACGAGCAGCTTACCGACAACTGCCGGCGGGGCGAAGATGGCCGACTTGGCGTCATAGGTGAACTTCACTTCGCCCGTGCCCAGTTCAAATCCACGGACGGCGCCGTCGCTGCAGGTGCAGATCGCCAGTCCCTCGGCAATCGCCGCGCAGCCGAGCACGCCGCCGGGAAGGTCCTTCTTCCACTTCACATCGCCCTTCGCCAGGTCAAGCGCGACGATCTGGCCCTTCGCTTCCTTCAGCGCTTTCGGATCGTACGACATGGTGCTGCCGGTGACGATCACGGTACCGCCATCCACAGATGCACCGCCCCACGGATTGACCGCGAGCGCGGTTCGCCAGATCGGTGCACCGGTCTTCGCATCGAGACAATGCACGGCCCGGTCGCCGACTTTCTCCTTATCAAGAAACGCCGAGGCGACGATCACGCGATCGCCGACGACGTTCACCGGAGCATCGACGTGCCACTTCCCTTTGCCCTGCTGCCACAGCACCTTGGGCGTGGCCTTGTGCAGTTGATCTTCCGAAGGCGGGATCGCGAAGTCGGGGTCTTTCTTCTTGTCCACTTCAAACGCGGCCTGCAGTTCCTTCCACTTCGCCTGCTGCATCTTCGTGATGGTCGGCAGGTCATACTCCTTGCCGTTGATCGATGCTTTGTCGGCCTCGATGCACAGCACGCCCGCCGCGCCGCCGCCGATGAATACACGCCCGCCGGCCACCACGGGCGAGCCTTCCAGATGCACCAACTCGCCGGGGATCGTCAGTTGCCAGAGCGGCAACCCCGCGTCGGCAGGTACACAGTGCAGGATCGCGCCATCGGTCTGGTGCATGCCGTCGCCGAAGTAGAGCTTGCCGTCCTGTACCGCCGGGGACGACACGGTCGGCAGCTTCAGATAGGGCGTTGATCGCACCCACAGCGGTTCAACGACCTTCTGCGGCACGATCGGCAGCGCCAACAGGCTCGGCCGATTGAACGCCCCCAGGCTCGACACCAACACCGTTTCACTCGACGGCACCGGCGACGCGATGAAATGATCCTGCGACTTCATCGCCCAGAGCACGACCGGGACATCGGCAATCGGTTTGCCGTCATTGTTCCCGGTGCGCTTCGCGTTGCCCCGGTAAGTGGTCCACGGCTCGGCGGCCCCCGCAAGCGTGGCCGTCAGCAGCATCGCGAACATGGCAAGTCGCATGGTGTCTCCCTCAGAGAGCGAATCAATCATCATTCCACGTTCTTCATCCGGTCGTTAATGACCTGCTGGCGGTGCATCGCCAGATCGCGTTCGAGGCGGGCGCGGTTGTCCTTCTGGATCAACCGCAACTGCGCCCACGCGTACCGCCGCGTCGACCAGATATCGACGATCGCCAGGCTGACGACCAGGAACAACAACAGCAGTACGGTTGCCCAGTAGACGTAGTACACACGGGCGAACTGTTTCTGTTCTTCGGTCAGCGGCAGCTTCTGGTTGTTCTCGTCTATTTTGCGGCCGAAGATGTCGGCCTCGTGTTCCAACCCCGACAGATACGCCCCGGCCAGCATGCCGCCCAGGATCAGCAGAAAGACACTGGTGACGATCCGCCGCCGGGCAAGATTGCGCACGTAGCGGCGCTCATCGCTGGGAACGAACGGGCTCGCCCGCAGCGTGCGCAGGGCGCGGGACTGCTTGCGGATGGTGAAAATGCCCATCAGCAGCAGCACGATCGCGATGAAAAAGGCAAAGACCATGGCGAGGCCATCCCGGTGGCGGTTTGGCTTTACTCTGGCGAATCGGCCATGCGATTTCAAGATGAGGCAGCCGGCTGCTGGCTTTCGGCGGTCCAGTACGTTACGCTGAACAGATCAACCCCGGAGCGGAGACGGCATGGAACACGAGCACGATCACAACCATCATCACGGCGCGCACGGGCATTCGCATCACCACGGGCCGCCGCGGCGAAAACTGCATCATCACCCCACCTTTCTGGTCAGTGTCGGCCTGGTGCTGGTGCTGATTGCCGTGCTGGTCTGGACGTTCGTCATCTGGTGACAGTTGCCCGGCCGGCATATGATGTATTGGTTGAGCGTGTCCCCCATCGGCATCGAGCCTGTCGGAACCCCATTCATGTCGATCAACGAAACCCCTGCGCTGCCCGGCATGTCGGCGGAGCATCGACGGATCGCCGCCGAGCGATTCGCACGCGCTAATCAGGTCGTCGCCTCGGGGGAGTTCGACTACGGCATCCAACTGCTGTTGACCTGCTGCAAACTCGATCCTTCCAACATGCTCTTCCGGCAAACGCTGCGGCGCACGCAGAAGGCGAGGTTCGACAACAACCTGCGCGGCAGCCGCCTGGCACTGCTGACGACGATCCGCACGCGCGCCCGCCTGAAGGCAGCCAAGCGCAGCCGTGAACACGTTAAGGTTCTTGAATACGGCGAAGAGATTCTCTCGCGGAATCCCTGGGACCTGCACACGCAGATGGACATGGCCGAGGCCGCCGACATGCTCGGCCTGACCGACATGGGCATCTTCATACTCGATCAGGCCCGGCAGAAGTATCCGAAGGACCCGACGCTCAATCGGGCACTCGCCCGCCTCTTCGAGAAACGCGGCAATTACTCGCATGCGATCGCGCTGTGGCAGCAGGTGAAGGAGGCCGTGCCCGGCGACGTCGAAGCATCGAGCAAGGCCAAGAACCTGGCCGCCAGCGAGACGATCCAGCGCGGGCAGTACCAGCAGCAAATCTCGGGCGA
>Ga0105044_10001449_pt1 | contig 31669 bp, 31 predicted proteins | sample MAT01_FD_78092 | JGI IMG/M metagenome (GOLD analysis project Ga0105044, IMG submission 78092) | Freshwater microbial communities from Lake Fryxell liftoff mats and glacier meltwater in Antarctica - MAT-01 | ecosystem: Environmental > Aquatic > Freshwater > Ice > Liftoff microbial mat | place...
CGGGGATTGGGCCCGAATTTACCCGTGTTTTCGTCGTTTGTGTCCACACAAACTCCTCAAACTCATGAAGATTTTGACTCGAATCCCGCTTTCCTCGCTCAGACGCTCTAAGTCCGACAGGCTCCTAGACCGCCCCCATCTGTCACACCCGCTCCACCACATTCTCCAGCGTCCCGATCCCATCAATGGTGATCGCCACGACGTCATCCGGTGCCAGGGTGAAAGACGAATCCGGCACGACTCCGGTTCCGGTCATGAGATAGGCCCCGTAGCGGAATTCATTGGCGCGGAAGAGGTACCCGGCCAACTCGGTGAAGCTGCGTTTGATCTGCGATACGGTCGTCTCCCCGGAAAAAACCTGGACGCCACCGCGGGTGATCGCAACCGCTATGACCGTCTCCGGCCCCGGTGCGGGACCGACCACGAGACAAGGTCCGATGGCACAGGATCCCGTATAAACTTTCGCCTGCGGCAAATAGAGCGGATTTTCTCCTTCGATCGAGCGGGAGCTCATGTCGTTGCCAATGGTGTGGCCGAAGACCTCTCCGCGACTGGAAATGGCCAGGGTCAACTCCGGCTCCGGCACATCCCAGGTCGAGTCGCTCCGAATCGCGACATGATCACCGTGGCCACGGGTGCGGGGAGCGGTCGCTTTGAAGAAAAGTTCGGGACGAGGAGCTTCATAGACTTTGTCGTAGAAGATGTCGCCTCCCGAGGACTCGGCTTCCTCCATCCGAGCGGTGCGGCTGCGGAAATAGGTCACCCCGGCCGCCCAGACTTCCTGGTCGCCGATGGGTGGCTGGCAGGAGACGGACGAATCGAGCGGCAACTCCGGTCCCGCCGTAGCAAGGGCCGCCTCCACATAGGATGCCGGGTTCTCTGCCGTGAAAAGAGCATTAAAACAGAAATCGGAGCCAGCTTCACGAACGAGACCGGGGGACTGATCGTTTTCAAGAAAGACAGCCGTGGCGGAGCGGAAAATACGGATCGACATGGGCCGATGGTAGCTGATTTCTGCATCTCTGCCAGCTTTCTCCTCGCGCAATCGCATAACGGAACGCCGCTTGAGTGAACTTCGGAATGGGTCTAGCATGGCGGGTGCGTTCCTCCATCATACCCTGTTGGGTCCTAGACCTAACCCTGTTGAGTCTGTTTGTTTGCGCCTTTTCTCAGGCGAAGGGCGAGACGACGGTGACCCGATCCATCAGCGCCTCCGATCTCGTGGAGTATGAGAATCTCGCCGAACCGGTCCAGCGTCTCATCGACATCGCGGTGAATCTTTCTTCTCGCAAGCTGACCTATACGTTTGGATCGAACAGTCCCGGCAGCGGCGGGATGGATTGCTCCGGTACCGTGCAATACAGCCTCCAGCAACTCGGCCTCGAGAAAGTGCCGCGCTCTTCCTACGACATGTATCACTGGGTCCTCGCGAGCGGGGAGATGACCAAGACGCCAGGCCTCAGCAGCACCGACGATCCCGTATTGGCGAAACTTCAGCCTGGGCAGTTGATTTTTTGGCAAGGGACCTACAAAACCAAAGACCGCGATCCTCCCGTTTCTCACGTCATGATTTATCTCGGAACGCTGAAAGCAGACGGGCGGGGCGTCACCTTCGGGGCCAGCGATGGGCGGCGGTATCGAGGAACGACTTGCTACGGGGTGAGTGTCTTCGATTGGGAGATGCCGCGACCCGACTCCAGCTCGAAAATCATTGGCTACGGTCCGATTCCGACCCTGGCAATTCCTTCGGCCGTGGCGATCAAAGTGGAGAGCAAACCGAAAGATCCTTTGAAAGCTTTGCTTGAAAATTTATTAAAACCGGGTAATAATTAGGTCACATGAAAAATCAACTCATTTGGGTTCTCGCCATCGGCGGAGCCCTTTTCGCGGTGGGATGCACTCCCACCCAACGTGGTGCCACCACCGGCGTCGCCGCCGGTGCGGCTATCGGAGCCCTCGCCGGAGGTGACGGCAACCGGGGCGAAGGCGCCCTCATTGGCGGCGCGATCGGCGGGATTGCTGGAGCCGCCGTCGGTTCCGGTCAGCAACGCAGGGATGAAGAAGACCGCCGCCGCTGGGAAGAGCAGCAGCGTTACAACAACAGCAACCGGGGCGGTTACAACAACCAATACAACGGTGGTTATAACAACTCGCCTCCGCCTCCTCCAAGTGGCTACTATGGCCCTCGTTACTGAGAAGCATTGAAAGTAAAACCTCCTCCCACAAAACCGGTCCTTCTTCGGGTGGACCGGTTTTTTTATGCCCAAGTTCGTTGTTGCTTCTGTCACTGGGATGACCACTGGCAACAAGGTTGAACGTGGGCGATGGTTACTCCCCGATGCGAAATCCCTTCCTGATGCGTGCCTGTCTCGTTTCCTTATCATTGATTCTCATCCTCTTCTCTCCCCGAGTCCGGGGCGCGGAATCCTGGGTGACCGACTATCCGGCCGCTGTTGAGGCGGCCAAACGGGAAGGCAAGGATCTTCTCCTAGTTTTCACCGGGACGGAGTGGATTGAGATGTGTCGCCTTTTTGAGCGGGATATTTTGAATCAACCGGCCTTCATGGAGACGGTCGGGGTTCGCTTTGTGCTGGTGAAACTCGATTTTCCGTCGGAGAAGGAGATCGGCAAGCCGGTCCCGGCGGAAATGAAACTGTTGCGTGACGCTTATCGGGTCAAGGGATTCCCCATGGTGGTCCTGACCGATCCCGAAGGCCGGCCCTTCGGAATCAATGGTTATCAGCCCATCGCTGCAGCCGCGTATGCGAAGGTCACCGAAGACATGGGCAAGTCTCAGGAGATCGCCGTGGCCAACCGCAAGCGGGCCGAGGGAGAGAGCGGATTGGAAAAAGCCAAAACTCTCGTCGTGAGCATCCCGCAACTTCCCGGGAGCATGGCCGCTCGTTATTATCGTCCCGAATTGGAAGCCGTGATCGCCGGAGACCCCGGGGATACCCTCGGCTACACCAAAACCTACCAGCGTTTCATCGCCGATGCCGACTACAGCGCCGCGATGCAGCAACTCGGAGAGAATGTTGAGTGGCAGAAAATGGTCGAGTTAACTGATACCTATATCAAAGACGCGAACCTGGAGGGGGCGGTGCGGCAGAAAGCCCTGCTCAACAAAGCCGGGGTGCAACGCCAACAGGGCAACGCCGAGGGACTCGCCGCCACTCTGTTGGAGATCGTCGCCATCGACGAGAAGACGGTTTACGGTGCCGAAGCTCAGCAGCAGTTGGACCAACTCCGTGCCCAGCGCCTTGAGGAAGTGCTCACTCCTCAGTAGATTTCGGGCGTTTCAGAAGGCATCTGCGCCAGGACCGTTGGGCTGGATCGCCTGATTCGTCGGGCAGTCGGCACCCGGTAGCCCGACTTCTTCTTCAGTTTAGGGGCAATGGGGATCATTTTACCGGACCACCGGGAAAGTGGTTAAGAATCCTTTATTTTTTAAAAAATCGTAGTAAATTCACGAAAGATTTAAAATTTCCTTCATGACAGCTCGTGACATCCCATTTGCCTGGCTCGCTGCACCACATCGCTTGATACGGTTCGGTGCCATCCTTCTTCTGCCCCTTTTGCTGACCCAGTGCGAGACTACCAAGTCCGGCAAGACCGGCGGCTACAAGAGTGCTTCCTACGATGGCAACCGCCTTGCCACACCCGCCGGTCATGGGATGCGTAAGAGTGAGTATCCGTTTGACGACGAAGGCACCTATCGGCGCGACTGGGTTCGCGACGAGTCCAGAGACCGGGCTGGGAATTCCTACGCCTCCACCGCGATTGCTTCGACGGGTAGTGGTTCCCGCACTTCAGCAGCTCGAAGCAGCTCCGGCGGTGCGACCTCCTCGACCCGCTCTGAGGTCTCCTCACGCCGGAAGCCCAAACCTGGCTCAGCTCCCGCCCAGTCACCTCCTTCGCCCGAGACGAACTCCGCCGGTTCTACGGAGTATGCGAGCTATTTCGGGCCCGGAGTCTCAGGCACAAGTTCCCCATCCAGCGTGGATCGTTCCAGTTCCATGTCTGGTCCTCCCACCTCTGCTCCCAGCGCAGCACCTTCCTCGCCTCTGACTACGCTGGTGTCCTATACTCCTTCCCCTGCGGCCGCTTCGCCGCCTGCTCCCGCTCCTTCTACCACCTACCACAAAGTTGCTTCGGGAGACACTCTCTACTCCCTCTCCCGCCGCTACGGAAGCTCCGTCGCGGAGATCAAACGGGTCAACGGACTCTCCAGCGATACCATTCGCTTGGGCCAAAGTTTGCGACTGCCGTGAGGCATTAGAGGTGGAACGCACCTACAATTTCGCCCGCCGCCTCTCCCACCCTTTGAGCGCTCCAAGCTTCCGGCGTAGGCTCGGCCAGTATTCCTCTCCGGCGATGTGGCCTACACATTTCGGCGAGCCACAGTAGCAGGGGTGATCCTGATACGTGTCCAGATCGAAGCCGTAGTTGAAATAGAGTTCATCACCTTCCTCAATGACGCGCAGCGCCGCGATCCAGATTTTGCCTTTGTCCATGTAGGATTCGCAATTCGGATCGCAACTGTGATTGATCAAACGGGCGGAGTTTTCCGGGCAGTTGCCGTCGAGATCCCACTTCTTTGTCAGCGTGAAAATATAGACGGCGGCTCCTCCGGTCGCGGCGGCGTGGTCCAACTGCGCCCAGCCCCGCTTGAGCGATTCCTTCTTGCTGATACGCTCGCCGATATACTCGATGATGACCGATCCCGAATCGATCCGTTCGGTGGCGAAAAGTCCCCGCCCGTGAATGCCCGAGCGTCGCACCTCGCAGAGATTCGAGTGACAGGCTTCGCCGGGAAGCAAGGCCGAAGGGGAGGGGCGAGAGTGGGTCAGGTCTGTCATGGTAGGTCCGTCGTGTCGGGGTGCCAGGGAACAGAAATCTCCACCCAGGAGGAATCAAGCCCCGGCCATCCTTGCGGGCAAAAGAGCAATCCCGTCAGGTGCGTCGCGTCCGTTGGGGCGAATTCCGTGCGGGTCAAGCGCAGTCGCAACGTCGAGCCGTCGGAAACTGTTGTGAGGATCTGTTCCTTGTCGGAGTGCACCTGCTGATCGTAGCTGAAAAACGAAAGTCCGTCATGGGCGAAGTTTTCCAGATCCGGCAGGGTGAGCACAAGGTCGAACTCGGTGTCGTTGATCTCCTGTAAGCTCAGCCTCCATTCTGCCGGAGCGGAAGAGGGCTGCAAGGCGAGTGTTTCCGCAAAGCGGGTGTGCCATGCCGCCACGGTCCTCACGGGAGCGTCCTCCGCCTCCACGGGCAAGCGCAGTTCCAGATCCGCGATCCCCGGATTACACTGCGCCGAGCAGGCCATCCAACCGACCCTGAGTTTCAAGTCCACGGAGTCCCCGGTGTAATCCGCCGGCACCGCAATCTCCGTCAGCAAAAGCACTTCGTCCGGGTAACCGTAGGCGGTGATGCCCGCCATTGAGATCCGCGACGGCGTCGGCCAGTGCGTTTCCCCAACGACGCATCCGGGAGGCAATGTCCAGATTTGGGTTGTTGCGACGCCGACGATTCCCGGGGCTTTCCAATACGTGTGATGTCCCGGCTCCGGGGCGACGAGCAGGCCGATGAGAAACGTTTTCCCGGGTTGCACCGCATCGAGTTCGGTCACCAGCTGGATGTTTGCCAAACCCGCCGCATCGCGAGGGGGAGTCTCCGCCGCTGTCACCGCATCGGTGCAAGTAAAGAGCAAAGCCCCTGCGAGGAGTAACCCTCGATCTCGATTTTGAATTGGCATCCCGAAAGGTGGGATCGGTCAAGCCTCACCTCAAGGGATTTTTGCGCGTGGAATCACCCACGAGGCTTCTCCGGATTTTCACATCTTGGGCGACTCTGCTAGATCGCTCATCTGTTTTAAATGATCTCGAAACCACCGAGAAGCCTGGCATCACCGCCATTGTTGGTTACAATCCGGCGCACCTGGGCGCTGTGGAAACTTGCCGCCAGCAGCGAGTCGAGCAGGTGCTTTCGTCCGAGGCGATGCAATTTCAGGAAGGCGAAAAAATTCGTGACGCTGTGTTCGTCGGGGTAGAGGCGAAGAACTTCCTCGGCATCCTACCACATTTCTGCCCGGTGAATGGCCTCAACCATCGAAAGTGGTTCCGGCATTCGCCTTTGGTTACGACGTGAATGAACTCGGCTAAGGTTTGTGGCACGAGAGCGAAGGAATGGCCTTCCCCGATCAGCCGGTTCATTAAAGCATCCGCCCCTTTGTGGAATGGATGATTCAAGATTTCTGCTGCAACTAGAAAATCAGTATCGAGCCCGTGGATCATGTATCTGGATTATCCCGTTGGTGGATCAATCACGCTCAAGCATTTCGCCGAGAAGATCATCGGCCCCAGTGATCGGGGCTACGGCTCCGCCGACGTCGGCAGGGTGCCGCTCCTGCAGAGACGTGCGGCGGCTCATCCGCTTGATCCGAAACTCGCCCATCGCTTCGCGAATCAACTCGGAGGTCTTGCGATCTACCTTCTTCGCGTAGATTTGGAACTGCTCATAGACCGGCTCGGATCCATTGATGGTGATGGTATTCATACATCAATGTTGATGTATGCCGACTCCAGCGCAGCTCCAGACTTGTTTGCAGCGTTTTGGGTCCTCTTGCCAGGAACGCTTCTTTATCTCGGATGCTCCTTTCACCCGCCCACCGGAGCCGTCTTGAGCCCGACCGCCTCATCCGCTTTCGAGAAACGCACCCCGACCGTCTTCGAAACGCCGAATTCTTCCATCGACACGCCATACATCACGTCGGCACGAGACATGGTTCGTTTGCTGTGAGTCACGATAACGAACTGGCTGCCGCCGATGAAGCGATCCAGCACCCGGATGAAGCGGGTGATGTTCGCCTCATCGAGCGGAGCGTCCAACTCATCGAGCACGCAGAAGGGCGAAGGCTTGACCATATAGATCGCGAAGAGCAGTGCTACCGCCGTCATGGAGCGCTCACCACCGGAAAGCAGGCTGATCGATTGCAGCTTCTTGCCGGGAGGCTTGGCGTAGATATCGATGCCGCACTCCAGCGGATCCGTCTCGTCGAGCAGGAGCAGGTCGGCTTTGCCCTTTTCACCGAAAAGTTCGCGGAACATCTCACGGAAGTTCACCCGAATCTGCTCGAAGGTTTCGGAGAACATCTTGCGGGTGTCGCGGTTGATCCGGGAGATCATGCGAAGGAGTTCCTCTTTGGATTTTTCGAGATCTTCCAACTGGTTTTTGTTGAAGAGATAGTGCTCCTCAAGTTCGTCAAATTCTTCGATCGCATCCATATTGACCGGGCCCATGGAGTCGAGCTTGGTGCGCAGATGGGAGACGATCTGCTCGACAAAGTCCCAGTCCGGTTCGGAAGGATCGGGCACACTGGACTCGTCCTCCAGAGTGTCGCTCGATGCGGTGAAGGAGGAGGAGTCAAATGGCTCAACTTCAGAAAGTCCGGAAGGAATCACAAATCCATCGCTCTCGTCATCGCCAAAGCCTTCGCGAGCTTTGGCTGCTCCGTTGCGCTTGCGTTCCTCAATGGCGAGAAGCAGGGCATGGCTGTCGGGTTCAAAAAATTCAAGTTCAGTGCGATAGCGATCCCGGCACTGGCGTTCCACGTTGTCGAGGGCGAGACCGATCTGCGCGCTTTTTACTTCTTCGCGACCGCGCTGGGCGGCGACGGTTTGGACTTCACGGCGGGCCTGAGTGAGCTCGCTCTCGCCTTCTTCGAGACGGCTGGAGTAGCTGTCCTTTTCCACCTGAATCTCGGCGCGTTCCGATTCGGCAATGACGGCGGACGCCTCGTGCTCGATGATCTGCTCCTGAAGCTGGGCGGTCTCGACAGCGGCCCGCTCGCTGCGCTCGCGGTAACTCACGATCTCGCTCTCGCTGCGCTCGATCAGCTCGATCAGTTCGCGCAAGCGCCCGGCCATGGGATCGCGTTGTTCGACCAGATTCTGGCGGGTGCCTTGCTCGACCGCCAGTTGGGTGCGGGCGGCGGTGACGGATTCGGTGACGGACTCTTCGAGAGTGCGAGCTTCGTTCAGTTCGCCGATGAGACATTCGGTATCGTGGTCGGAGGCGGCGACTCGGGTTTCGGTTTCGCCGCGTTCCGCTTCGTGCTGCTGGAGCGCATCCGCGATCTTGGCCTGGCGTTGGGTGACTTCCTGTTGCTCCCAAACCAGCGTTTCGATCCGGTTGCCCAGTTGACTCAAATCGCGTTCGACCAGATTCAGCTTGCCTTCGAAGGTCGACGAGGCGACCCGCTTTTGCTGCAAGCGTTCCCGGGCCTGGGCCAAAGTGTCTTCGAGTTGGTCGACCCTTTCCAGCAACTGATCGCGCCGGGCTTGTCTGGTGGTTACTTCGTGCGCGAGCACCGCAACCACTTCGGTCAGCGAGCGGACCTCGGTTTGCATCTTCAGCACCGAGACCGATTCCTCGCCGCTGCGTCCGCCGTGGAGGATGCCCTCCCGACTGAGAAAATCGCCTGCGAGGGTCGCGATGGCAAAACCGGGATGTTGCTCGTGGAGTCGCAGCGCGGTTTCCAAATCTTTGGCCACCAGAATACCGTCGAGCAACTGGCGCACCAGCGGCTCGAAACGCGCGTCACACTTAACTTGTTCGATCGCCCAGCCGATCGCCCCGAGTGGAGCGCGGTCCATCTTCGTAGGTGAGGCGGATTTCGCCAGCTCGCTGGCCGCGATAAGTGAAGCTTCGCCCAATCGATCTTCGCGGAGACGATCCACGATGTTTTGCGCCGCGCTAAGGTCGGCCACGATAACTGATTGCAAGCGCCGCCCGAGGGCCGCCTCGATCGCCTCGCTGCACTCCGCCGCCACCTCCAAGTGTGAGGCGAGCGGACCTTCGATCATGGAGCGGAAGCTACCTTCGGCATCAACTCCGCGCAGCACCGCCTGGGTGCCCTCGGCAAAGCCTTCCCCCTCGGCAAGGAGCTGGGTCAGTACCTCCAGGCGCGATTGTTTCTCCGCGTGGAGCTTGTGCAACCCGGAGAGGTCTTCATGCATCGTCGCTGCGGCGCGACGGGCTTGGTGATACTTTTGCTCCAGCTCGGCGAGGCTCTCCTGAAACTCCTCGATCGAGCGCTGATGATCCTTGATCTGTTGGCGGAGCTCTTCGGCATCGGCGAGGCGTTTGCTTTCATCGCTCCGGCAACGGGTCACCTCATCGACGAGCTGCTGCTGGCGTTGGGCATCGGACTCGGATTGCTGGCGGTTGGTCGAAAGGGTTGCCTCCAAGCTGGCGAGGCGGCTTTTGTCGCGACTGCGGGACTCGTCGATCTGGCGCAGACTTTGGTTGAGAGCCTCGCGGCTGCTGCGGGCCGTTTGGGTGCGGGCGTCGAGCGCGGCGACCTCCTGACGAGCCTCTTCGATCCGGGCGGTGACGGCTTCCAATTGCCGATCGGCAGCAGCGAGGTCGGCCTCCTGGCGTTCTTTCTTGCCGACCGCTTCGGCGATACCGGCCTCATTTTTCCGTATCAACACAGAAAACTCGTGGGCTCGCTCACCGTTGAATTCAATCCGGTCCTGGGCTGATTTGACCTCGTGATCCAGCCGCGCCAGCTCGGCCTGCAACTCGGAAAGACGGCGCTCGACCGCTTGATACTCAACCCGGGCGGTCGCCATGTGGGCCTGGCGTTTTTCGATGGTCTCTTCCAAACCGTCCTGCTGAGTGCGCAACGCGCGCACGGAGGTGGTCAGCTCCGCCTGCTCCGCTCGCAATTCGCGCCATTGCTTGTGGGAAAGGTGCAACTCGAGCGTGCGGACGTCGGTGTGCAAAGTCTGGTAGCGTTTCGCCTTCGAAGCCTGCCGCGACAGCGAGCGAATCTGCCGTTCATTTTCGGCGATGATATCCCGAATCCGGACGAGGTTGGCCTCGGTGTAGTCGAGTTTGCGAAGGGCCTCTTTCTTCTGGGTCTTGTATTTGGTGATCCCGGCGGCCTCCTCAAAGACCGCACGGCGATCCTCGGGACGCGAACTGAGCAGCATGTCGATCTTGCCCTGCTCCATGATGGAGTAGCTCGTTTGTCCGATGCCGGTGCCCATCAGCAGATTGTGGATGTCCTTGAGACGGCAGGTCTGCTTGTTGACGAGATACTCGCTTTTGCCGTCACGGAAAACCCGCCGTCCGATCGCCACTTCATCGAATTCGGTTTCGAGCACTCCGGCGCAGCCGCTCAGGGTCAGGGTCACCTCAGCCATGCCGAGAGGGGAGCGTCGATCCGTTCCATTAAAAATGACGTCAGCCATTTCACCTCCCCGGAGCGCTTTGGCGGAAGTTTCGCCCAGCACCCAACGCATCGCATCGACGATGTTCGACTTGCCGCAGCCATTCGGCCCGACGATCCCCGTGACCCCTTCGTGAAACTCAAGTTTGGTCTTGTCGGCGAACGATTTAAAACCGTGGATTTCGAGCGATTTGAGGCGCATGGGAAGGGGAAGGCAGGGAGCCTCCGATAGAATGGTTCTCATTTTCGAGAAATCAACTCTCAAAAATGATAAAGCATTGCGAAAGGATGTTTTCCGCTGGTCTGGCCGCTCGTCTGCAACCGGGCTGCGGCCACAGTTTCCCCAGTGGGCGGTTAGCAAAGGCTTAGATACTGGAATTGTTGTAAAATTTGAGATTCCTGACAAACCTGTGACATAAAATTAGAAATTTATACCGGAATGGGCTTGTATTTCGGGGAAACTTGTGGAAAACTTCCCAAGGAAAACGTCGAAGGCGACTCGGGCGTTCTTCCACCCATTTGTGCGGAACGGGGCGGCCCGGCTTGTTGAACTTCGAGTTCTCGAGCCGGGCCGTTTTGCTTGCCTGGAGGGTCGCGTGGCGCTACCCGTTTCTTTGCTCGCCATGCTCGGTACCGATTCCCCGACCTTGCTCTTGGGTGAAATGCGGCGAGGTTTCGCGGCCAAACTTTTGGGAGAAAGAGAAAAATTCTTCAGAGGAAACGAAAAATTTGCATAGAGTGCCCTGGGGGATCGTCCATCGGATGTAACCATTATCTCACCCCATCACTCCCATCTCATGAACAACGATTTCTCCGTTCTTGCTCAATTCCTCGAAACCCTCGGTCCTGAAGTTTCGGGACACTCGTCCGCGACTCTGACTCCCGATCAATTGGTCCGGATCCAGCGCTTCGCCGAGGGCAAACTCAGCGCCAGCGAGCGCGACTCGCTGCTTCCCGAAATCGTCAACAACGACAAGGCAATCCACGAACTGGTGCAGGCGCTCAAGGCCCGCTCCGAAGCATGATTTCCGCCCGCTGCAAACCACTGCGCCACCCCGGCCTTACTCAGGCCGGGGGAGAAGTGGAGCAGTTTCTGGAAACCTGGATTCGCTCGAATTCTCCGCGTGATCTCGTCGGCTTGCTCGACCCGATTTCGATGGAGCTCCTGCGGGACGCCTTCGAGCGGGTGGGCGGATGCGAAGGCACTGTCTGGATCGCTGACAGTGAGGAGACCCATCTCGTTGCGGTTTATAACTCGGGGGTTGATGCGGAAAGTCTGCTTGGGTTCCAGCAGCCGATCGGTTCAGGCATTATCTCGATGGTCTATGCCCAGCAGCAGCCCTATTGCGAGAATGATATTCTCGCCAGTCGCGGGCACGACGACACCCTGGATCGGAAAATCGCCAAGAACACCCGGGCGATGATCGTGGTTCCTTTTTACTTCGCCTTCGCCTTGCGGGGAGTAATCTCCTGTGTGCAGTTGAAAGAATCGGATGGGAGCGCCCATGGATTCACTTCCGCCGACGTCCAGCAGCTCGCCCGCGTGGGGAATGTGGTCGAGCGCCTCATCAACGAGAATCTCCTTTCCTCCATCCTTGGATTGGCCGATGTCGCGTGAGCTTTCCAAATCCTGGCCGAGCTACGAGGACGCCTGCGCCGCGCTGCGGTACGGCGATGGGACCGGGGTCAAAGTGGCGGTGATCGACTCGGGAATCGAAGTGTCTCATCCGGCTCTTGCCGGGATGTCTTTGGCCGATGATGTGGCGATCTCCTGCGATGGGGTGCATCTCCGGATCGAAGAGGGAGGGGGCCATGACGTCTATGGGCACGGCACGGCGGTCGCCAGCCTCGTCCGCCAGATGGCACCTGGCGCGCAGATCGGGAGTTTTCGGGCGCTCGATAGCAGCAATCTATCTCGGAGCTTCGTCATCGCGGAATGTGTCAATCAAGCGATCGCCCGCGGCTATCAGGTCATCAATTGCAGCTTCGGGTGCCGCGGGCTGCCGCGGTATGTGATGGATTACAAGGATTGGGTCGATCAGGCCTATCTCGCCGGGGTCCAGATCGTGGCGGCGTGCAGCAACATCGATGCGAGCATTCGCGAGTGGCCGGCCTATTTTCCAAGTGTGGTCAGCGTCCGGGGAATCGATTGCCCGACCGATATTTACCATTTCCGACCGGAACAAATGGTCTCCTTTCTGGCCCGGGGCGAACGAGTCGAGGTTCCCTGGCTCGATGGAACGACCAAAACGGAGACTGGAAGCAGCTACGCCGCGCCGCTCATGGCCGGAAGAATCGCCCGGATCTGCAGTGCCCTGCCGGACTTGCCGCCTGCCGCGATCAAGCCGCTCTTGGCGGTGCTGGCGACGAAAGAGGGCTGATTGGAAAAAGATCGCCCTTTCAAGAATTTCCATAGACGAATTCATTAGGCGTGTTAGAATTTCTGTAATCTAAATATTACGGAATTCTTGATCACTGAGTTACCAGGCAACCTAGGAGAGATCCTCCCGCTCCGCCTCCGCTTGCGAGAGCCTCTCTCGTTCGCGAGTCAGCAGGGCTTGCTTCTGGCGAATCGCGGGCGTGACGGGCAGACGTTTTTGCTAAAGCACTGGCAATACGAGATTCTCTCCAAAATGGATGGTCGCCGCACCTTCGGGGAGCTGGCTGAGGAGACTTTGCAGCAGTTTCCCAATCGCTTCTCGTCGGATGGGTTGCTCAACTTTTACAGCTGGCTGTATCACGAAAATCTCGTAACGGTGGCGTCGGTTTCCATCTTCGAGTTCGATACGGAGGGAGAGTCAGGGTTTGACCGGGCAGAGGCGCGGACGGCTCATCCGCAGGAACCGACAATGCCGAAGCGCCACCGCACCGGTGAAATGTCTCGTTGGAAAACCCGGATGAACTGGCGGGCTGTCTTTCAGGTGGCTGCGCTTCTGATATTCACTTTGTGCGTGCTGCGGATCGGCTTGGTCATGGCTCCGGCACTGACTCCCGCAGCGACGCGGCTTGTGGCGAAGTGGAAAGGGAGCGCGGCAGGTCAGGCGGCCCCTTTGGTGGCCGAGATGGAGCGGGTCTTGCCCCAGGCCGAGATCGTCGAGCGGGAGTTGGCCAGCAAGGCGGTGGCAGAAATCCCGCTTCCTCCCACCCCAGAATCGAGCAAGCAGGAAGTGGCGGAGCCGAAGGCACTCGTGCCGGAGTCAGCCACCCCGGATCCAGTCCGGCTTGATTCTCTCCGCAAGGAACTTTCGGCTTGTCGGATCCGGCGCGATGAGTTTTACATCCAGGAAGACGAAGCAGGCTACCGTCGCGAAGTCGAACGGATGGCTGCCATCGTTCGCGAGCTGGGCGAAATCGAGACGGGGAGATAACCCGCTCGGGCTCACCTACACACTGATTCGAAGAGACTGCCGCGCGCGGCTTCGATGGGGATCTCCAGACGCTGGCGCCTCTCAAAGATACTGACCGCCTTGTAACCTGCTGCCTCAGCCAGTTCCAGGGCCAATATAAAATTGTCTGCCACGCGCTTCGGAGTATGGGAATCCGAGCCAAGCACTAGCGGGATGCCGCGCTCGGCCATCATTGCGAGCATTTCCGGGCCCGGATTGAACTCTGAAAAATTCTTTTGCAGGCCGGAGGTATTGATCTCCATGGCTACTCCTGTCGCGGCGATGCGATCAAGCGACCGGGCGAGGATCGGTTGGACCTTGGCGAAGTTCCAAGTGGTTGGATTGGCGTTTTTGATCAGATCAGGGTGAGCCAGCGAATCGAACAGGCCGGTTTCCGCAGACTCAGCGAGATGTTCGAAGTATTGAGCAATGAACGCATCGTCATCGCCTTTCCAGAATTGATCGAGATACTCCCCGATGTGCCAATGCACGGATCCGAGGATGTAGTGAAACTCGGCCCTCTCGTGCAGTTCCGTCAGCCACGCCTCCATCCCCGGAAAAAAGTCGCTCTCCATGCCGAGTCGAACGGTGAAGCCCTCCGGTGCGGCATCGGCGGCAGACTGCACAAGCGCCACATAGTCGTCGAACTGCTCCGGGGTCATCCGCACCCGGCTGGAGAACCCATCCGGCATCGGGCTGTGACAGGTGAAAATCACTCCCGCCAAGCCCATCGCAAGGCCCTGTTCCATGTATTCGATGGGGTGACCCTCCGCGTGTTTGCAGAGAGGCGTGTGCATATGGCTGTCGAATAGGAGAGGCTGAGGGGAGGGCATGAGAGGATCGAAAACGACAAGGTGGCGCAAGGCTCTGACTCTCCAAGCGCTTTCTTGATCAATCTTTTGATCAATCTTTACAAGCGAGACGTGTTGCCGCCGCGTTGGACAGGAGGTGAGCCGGACTGAGCGTGCCGACGATTGCCGCAGTCGTGGCAGGATGCGAGAAGACGAAACGAAAGGCCTCGCCCACTGGATCGGACGGCACTGGTTCCGCGCCGAACCAACCGCTTCCGAGAACTTTTTTCAGAAATACAGCCGTATCCGTTCCTACCGCCGCGTCGAGCACCGCCTCCTCGTCGCGATACCCGGGATGATACATCACCATCACCGCATCGAGTCCGAGTTCGATCGCCCGCAGACCGCCTGCCACTGTTTTCGTTGAGATGCCGATGGCCTGGACCTGGCCGGCTTCCTTCAAGCGAGTGAGGGCGGCCACGGCGCCACTTTCATTCAGCACGCGGAGGTCCTCGCCGTCGGAATGCAATAGCAGCAGGTCGATCCGATCTGTTCGGAGTCGCCGAAGACTGCGCTCAACGCTCGCGGTGATCGCGCTTTCGGAAAAATCAAAATGCGATTGTCCGTCGCTGAACTCTTCTCCCGCCTTCGAACAAAGCACCCATTCATCCCGACGTGATCCAAGCAGCTGACCGAGGCGCTCCTCGCTGGTCCCGTAGGCCGGGGCGGTGTCGAGCAGATTGATCCCAACTGCTTCGGCGGTGTCGAGCAGTTCGAGAAAAGCCGAGTCGCTCGGGAGATCAAAGGCGCTCGGGTATTTCACCTGCTGATTGCGACCCAGCTTCACCGTGCCGAGGCCAAGCGCGGAAACGGAGATTCCAGTCTGTCCGATCAGATGCTGCTTCATGCGGAATGGGAAAACATTACGGGAGATCCCAGGGAGCGCGACCTACCCCAGGATGCGGAAGTAACAGGGTAGGTAACAATAGGGTAGAGTCACTGACCATACCCTGTTGGGTCGGCATTTCCTTGAGGACCTGATCGGCGAGATTCGGAGCAAGCGCCAGCTTGGTGGGCCAGGCGACGAGGACATTTCCAAGCCGCTGACAATAGGCCCCCGGAGGTCGATCTCCCGTGCCGACGTCGGGCTCGGCCCGCTCGCTGCGCGAGGTGAACCACTCGGCTTCCGTCAGATCCACCCATGGCTGCAAGCGGGCGAAAAGCTCCCGGCCGGCAGAAATCTGAGCTGCTTCGTCGCGGGCGACTCCCACCGACTCAGCGATGTCGCCGCCGACATACCAGACCTTGCGGCCCGCGGAATCAGTATGCGTGGTGACCACCATCGGAGGCTTCGGACCGCTCCCGACGCAAACAGAATATACCTCCGGCAATTCCTGACGCCGGATGATCAGCTGATGGAGCGGGCGCAACTGCATGGCCGGCGCCGTGTGATTCAACTCGGCGAGCAACCCGGCATTGCCCGCACCTGCCGCGAAAAGGTAACGTTTCGCCTTGATCCGAATCTTTGAGCCGTCTTCTTGTCGCAAGCGAACCGCCTCCAGACCATCCCCTCCCGTCACCAACGAAGCGTTCGTTTGCCAATCGACCAGATAAGTAACCGGCCGCAGCAATTCCGCCAGCGCCGCGATCACCGATACCGGATCAACCACCGGTTCATCGATTTGAAAAATCCGACCCCCGTAACGAGGATCGTGGAAGGGAGCCGGATACTCATCTTTCGCCAAGGCCCGGGAGCGTCCCCGCACCATCTTGCTGCCGAAAAATCCCACCACTTGGCTGAGCACTCCCGGGAGGCTCCAGAGGATCTGATGCTCGCTCAGCAACTCCGCCGTGCGCAGATCCACCGGCCCGTCTCCCCGCAAGGCGGCTCGCCAGCGATCCGGCATCTCCGCGAGAGCTTCCGAGGATTCCGTCAATGTCCCGCCCACCGCATATTTGAGACCACCGTGGATGACCCCCTGAGCGGCGAGCGATTGACCTGTGCCGAGCGCGGCGTTGGTCAGGACGATCACCGAATACCCCTCCGACCGCAAAGTCGCTGCCGTCCACAGCGCAGCAATCCCACCGCCGATGATCAGAGCATCGACGTCGCGGGACGGGCATTCCGAATCAGACATCAGGCGAAGACAGTCCCTGACGCGGGGCTTGAGTCAATCGGGAAGTTTTTTGGACAAGTGGAGGCGCGACTTCAGAGTTCATACCCTGCCGAGCCAGAGCGAGGAATGCGCCGATTTGCTGAGCAATCTGAAACGAAGTGAGAGAAGTTGAAGGCGTTGAAGCATCGTGATCCAGCGCGAATCCATCAATGTGCGGAGCTGCGCGATTCGTGTTCATTCGTGTCAATTCAAGGTCCTTTTTCTGCGTGAATTTCGCCGAACTCGCCAAAATTCAGTCCCCGCTCGACACGCGTCCGAGGATTTGGCATCCTGCTCTGATCCCGAATCCGATGAAACCCTCCACGCTCCTTTTTGCCCTCTTCGTTTTGCCGTCCCCGGCAATCGCGGAGATCACCCCCGCCTCCTTCGACCTTCCGGCGATCCGCGACGCCTCCACCTTGGAGACAAGCGTGATTCAAGACTGGCAACCCGTTCCCAAGCTCCCCGGCGTGAAACAAAAGCTCGTCGAAATCACGATCTGCGAATGGTGGTCCGGTCAAAAGGTGAGACTGCCGGTGACCTTCTGCGTTCCCGACGTGCCCGGACCATGCACCCAAGTCATCCTTGGCAACATGGGCCTCGCTCTCAAGCCCGCTTTGCCAACCGGAACGATGCTGCGTCTCCTGACCGAGCGGGGCGTCGGCGTCGTTCTCATCGGCATGAGCACCATTGATGCAATGAAGCCCGAGGGCACCCTCCACCTCGGCATGAAGGAGCAACTACTCAAGACCAAAGACGCCCGGTTCACTCCGGCGTGGATCTGGGGCATGAGCGACATGCGGGCGCTCACGGCGGCCATGGTTGAAGCGGAGTTCCAGCCGGAAAAAGTCATTGCCACGGGAGGCTCGAAGCGGGGCGTGGGTGCGGCCATCTGCGGGATCCACGACGATCGATTCACGGGGATCTTTCCGGTGGTGGCACCCATCCTCGGTAATCCCGGCGGAGCCTATGTGCGGGGGAGCGCCCTACTCGAAGAGTCCGCTCAAAACGCCGCGTTTCTGCAAAATCTCCCCGCAGAGCTTCCGGTCACGGCTCGGGCCGCTCTCGAAGACAGGGATCAAAATCGTGCCAATCAATCGATCACCAAGGATGAAGCCGTCGCGGCGGCTTGGTCCGATGAGGAGATCACGCGGATGAACGACGAAGCGTGGAATGCCTGCCGCATCACCCTCCATCTCGACGAAGTGCGGTCGAGGGGATTGGAATTTTTCTACCAAGTCGGGAGCAACGACAATGTCTGTCCGGCGATCCGGATTCTGGGCGGCCTGCATCCGAGCTTCCCGGTGTTTATCCAGCCGGGCGGCCAACACGGAGGGCCGAAAACCAGCGGCTTCACCATGCCGACTCCCTCGCAGCCCGAAGCCGAGGAAAATTTCTTCGCCTTTTGCCTCCATCATTTTTTCGGGGAGCGGGGCTCGCCTGAGTCGCCGAGGCTGGAGTCTCGCTTCACGGACGGGAAGCTCCACGTCACCGTCACCTTTGCAGCGGGAGTGGAGACAACGACGAATACGCTTTCCTGGTCAGTGGATCGTCAGGCACCCTATACCTTTGCGACCGAATACGATCATTGGGAATCGACTCCGCTGACGGCAGTGGGCGGCGGGGTGTTCACGTCGGAGATCCCGGTGCCCGGAACGGTTCATGGGATCGATTTCATCTCCACTCACGTCCACGTGGAGAACCTCATCCCGTTTCATGTTTCGTCTCCTTATGGGCAATGGAAGCGCTGATCAATCCAGGCCTATTTCATCCAAGGAAACTCAAATCCAAATAGATCAGCCGCACCCGAATTCCTCGCTTCAGAATAACCTCCACCTCGCCTGACCCTGCTTCTGCCAACTTCGCAGGAAATGCAAAACAGGCGTGCTCGGCAGCGGTCCCGAGCCAGCAGTCGTCATACGGATGTGGAATCGGATGTTCGACAAACGGGATGCGCGTCAATACTAGTCCTGCGCAGCGAACCTCGATCCCACGATCGGAAATATCCTCGTCGGAACGAAGGCGAAGGATGCCGTCCTGAGTGGGGAGGTTCCCTTTGGAAAGCTCGAAGGAAAATTTCCCCGTTTGTTCGCGATTGAGCATGACGGGGAGAACCCTCTCTCCGAGAACGTCATCGCGCCTCGCCTGAGTGAGGAAATAGGAGGGTGCTTGCTGGAGCAGAAAAGCGCGATCCGCCAGCTTCGGCAGCACATGAAAGGGCGGTTCGTGAAAGGGGCCGATGGCGTCGGTGACGTGGTATCGGTAGTAGGGGAAGTTGAACAAGCTCACCCCGCTTGCGCCCTGTTCGTAGGCGAGTTGGGCGGTGGTATAGAACTGCTCATCGGTGGTGCGGAGGAAGGGCTGCGTTCCACTCCCGGCGGTGGCTTTTCCAGTCATGGTGCAATGGGTCATCTCGGCATAGATCGCCACCGAACTTCCTGCTTCCGCTTTGGCCCGACGGACGCTGTCGTCCTGGTAGGTGAAATAGCTGTAGGAAAGGTTCACCAGATCGACCCCAACGGCGGCCAAGGACGAGAGATCGATCCCTTGTTGGGGCCGGACTGCGGCCATCGCCGGAACCCGAATGCACAACCATCTTCGCGGCAGGCCTCGGGCGGTGGCGGTTTTGTCGAGCATCGTTCGAATTCGCCCCACAAACTCCGTGGTGATTTCGCGGCGACTTTCAATTGGAGTGCTGTTTCCGAACCGCACCCAATGACGCAGAAAATCCAGTTCCAGCCCGGCGAGGTCGTAGTTCGCACAGGCCTCTTCGATGAGCGCGAATGTGTGATCCCGCACTTCCGGAATCGCCCAATCAAAGACCCCTTCGTCCCAGTTCACCGGATCAGGACCGATGCGATAGCGTTTGTAGTTCTCCCAATAGAAGCGAGACATGCCAGCGCTTGGCTGTCCTTTCTCAAGCGCCTCCTTCAACTCGCGGACATGATGCCCGTCGTTCAGGCGGAAGCTCAAGAATGGTGCCACATGGATCTCGCGGCAGGTCTTCACGAGCGTCTCCAGCATGTCGCCGCCGTCGAGCAGGTATCGTCCCAACTTGTTCACCGAGCGATGCCCGTGTTCTTCCTGCAAGAATTTGACGTAGTGCTCCTCGGGTGAGTAAAGCTTGGACTTCCACCACGGCATCCATCCCAGCCCAGGCTGCAAGAAGTGCGCATCCACTCCCGCCGCCTCGGTGATCGATTTGGCCAAATCGGCATCGGTGAAGGGATCGGTTTGCTCCCGCCACGGCATCTTGCAGGAAAGGATGTGAGTGGTGTCGTTGCTGTAAATCGTTCGAAAGGGGACGGAATGTGATGCGGACGCAGCGTGAAGGTAGCTCGATGAAACAGCACCCCCTGAGATGGCTTGCAAGACTTCGCGACGGTTCATGTGGTCAAGGGTAAGGCAAATTTTGACAATGTCAGCCTTGCTCGGCGGATTTAACGGATGATCGGCAGCGACAAGCGTAGGTAGGCGAACATGTCTCGCAACCGGGTTTCATCAAGATCATCGAGCAATCCTTCGGGCTTGAAGCTGTGCCCCATCGCTTCGAGGGCTAGAACGTCGTTGTTTTTGAAGTTGAGACCCTGCCCATCGAGTCCACGGGACGGTCATCGGGTCGTTCCTTTCAACGAGATATTCGCCGAGGCTGCGGCCGTCGCGTGTGCTAGGTGGGGCGGGGCCTCTTAGGATCGGGAAAGGCGGCGATCTCCCGAACACGATGGTCGAGGTCGGAAATGGTGCCAGGAGAATCCCCTCTCAGGATATCCGCACCCGACAGAATTCAGTGTTGAAAACGTTTCGCTCAATGAAGCACAAGCTTCCCGTGAAGCTTTTCCGTGCTCGCGATTGGGGGGTGCCGTTGCACTGGAGTAATTGACTCTCAAGGAGCTTCGCGGAGCGCGAATTCGGATGGAATGGAACGGGCTTTGCAGAGGCACGGGGTGGAGCGTTTGAGCGCACGTCTATGGGGCGTTCTCCCCACAGGCAGTCGCGTTGCCATGTCTGATGCAGGAGGCAGTTCAGTGGGTGATGCGTCGCGGCGAGTTGGTCGATGACTCATGAAATACCGCAACCTTCCATTGCCGCCTTTGCGCTACTTGCATCGTGCGAGACGAGGGGAGTGCATGAGTATCCGCCGCTCGCCGTCCCGTTCCGATGGCAGCAGGCCGTGAGTTCGAACAAGCCTCTTGGACACCGGCGCGCTCGCGACGTGGTGCCAGCGCTTTCATGATCCAGTGCTGGATGGTCTCATCGCCGATGCCTTGCAATCAAGTCCCGATGTTCGTGCGGCCTTGTCGAGGCTGACGGAGTATCGGGCTCGGCGTGGAGTTGAGCTGGCGGGTCTGTTTCCTTCGCTCGATGCCACCGCGAGCGAGGTGCTGCTGCAGTTCCTGATCGAGGCGGTTTGCTTGTCCTGCCTTGGCGGAATCGTCGGTGTTTGTTGGCCTTCGAGCTGCGCTCCAGCCTGGCGCGGGTGATAGCGGTGCCGTGCAACTTCAATGCGGAGATCAATCTCATCGCGTTTCTGTCCTTGGCGGCGGTGGGGGTGATCTTTCTTTCCGCGCCCGCAAGACGCGCAGCGAGATTGAATCCGATTGATGCGGTGCGGCATGAGTGAGGTCGGCGAGCTTAGCTTCCTAAAATCCTGTCAGCGAACGACAGTAAGGTTGGACTCAACTTAAGATCTCACATAGCAATTTCCTGGCAGCCCGTCGCGGTTCCAGAGCGAAAGGGTTGCTTCAATAGGACATGGCCTCAACGTTCGGGGAATCCTTCGATCAATAGCCGCTCTTGTTCCGGTGCGTTGTATTCGACTTCGGCCTTGTCACCCTTCGTGGCGCAGTCGTTCATGATCACATGGGCTCCGCCCCGCTCACCGGGTCCACGGATGCGGAAGGCGATCTCGTTCACCAACGAAACGAATGCGGAAGAGGGGCGGTGAAACCCATGCGCTTTCCGTGGTAAGGATGGTCAAAGCTCAGTTGATGGGAATGGAGGGCGAGTCGCTCGTGAGTCCCTGATTTTCTTCCGTATTTTTCATCGCCGACGATAGGCCAGCCTCGCTCGGAGAGATGGACGCGGATCTGGTTCTTGCGACCGGTCAGGAGGGTGATCTCAAGCAAGGCGCGGTTCCCACGGGTCTTGATGACCTGATATCGGGTCTCCGAGAGCTTCCCTTCGGCGGGATTCGAGGTGGAATGGACTCGCATGGCAGCACTCTCGACGAGATAGCTGGAGATGAGACCAGCGGGTGGATCAGGGATGCCTTCGACGGCTGCGAGATAGAGCTTCTCCGCGTCTTTCCAATGGGTTTGCAAGGTGCTCTTGGCGTCTTCGGTCCGGGCAAAGACGAGGGCTCCTGAGGTATCCTGGTCGAGGCGATGGACGACGAAAACGCGCTCTCGGGACTTGGAGTTTCCCTTGCGAACATAGTCCGTCAGCGAGGTGTAGGCAGTGCGCTCGGAACCCCGTCCGGTCCCGACGGAAAGCAGTCCGGCGACCTTACTCACGACGATCACATCACGATCTTCGTAGAGAATTTCGAGCCCGTAAGGTCGATGTTTTCCAGAGCCGGGCGTATTTTTGGGCACATCGCAGCATCGCCCCCCCCGCGAGGGTCGGCAAGTGGCAATGCGGCGATGGTCCCCCCGGCTTGATAAATAAATAATAGAGGGACAGACATAAAATTTGTCTTGCGGGTGCCTTCCCACAGCTTTAGTGTTTTCATGAATGAGGACATCAAGGTTATTGGGTAAGGGGAGAGCGTTTTACCATGTAGTGTCTCGCGTTGTGGATCGGCAGATGGTCTTCGGGCGGCAGGAAAAGGAGGTTTTTCGGAAGATTTTGCGGAATCTGGAGGCGTTTGCGGGGGTGCGGTTGGTGACTTACTGCTTGATGGACAATCACTTCCATTTGCTCGTGGAGGTGCCGGATCGGGAGGAGTTGGTTCCGCTGACGGAGGAGACGTTGCTGACAGTGCTGCCTCGGCTGCATGATGCGGCGACCGTGGATGGAGTGCGGCAGGAGTTCGCGCGTGCTCGGGAGGCGGGCAATGAGGCCTGGCATCGGGAGATTTTGGGCCGGTATGAGCGGCGGCGGGGCAGTTTGGCGTTTTTCTTAAAAGATGTAAAACAACGAGTTACGCTCTACATCAACAAGCGCCGGGACCGGACCGGGACTCTTTGGGAAGGGCGCTACAAAAGCGTGCTCATTGAAGGCCGCGAGACCGCCCTACTGACGGTGGCGGCATACATCGACCTGAATCCCGTGCGGGCGGGAATCGTAGCCACGCCGGAGGCCTATCGGTGGAGTGGCTACGGTGAAGCGATTGGCGGAAACAACGGGGCCAACCTCGCAAAGACGGGGCTCGGCGTGGTCCTGAGCGAAGCCCTGCGCGAGACCGAGTGGTGTCATGACTGGGTCAGTACGCGGAGTCGCTACCGTCTTTTTCTTTACGGCGAAGGACAGGAGCGGGACGCCAACGAGCTGACTGGCCAAAGCGATCGGCGCGGCTTCTGCGAGGCAGCGGTCGAGGCGGTCGTGGCACAAAAAGGCGAACTGAGCGTGCCGGAGTTGCTGCGTCAGCGGGTGCGCTACTTCTGCGACGGTGCGGTCATCGGCACGGCCGAGTTCGTGGACGAAGTCTTCGCTCGGGAGCAGGCGTGCAGTCAGCGCTTTGGGAAAAATCGCACCACGGGAGCCCGGAGGATGCGCGGGGCTGACTGGGGTGAGTTGCGGGTGCTGCGGGACTTACGGAAAGGTGTTCCGCAGGGGGCAGGACCAAGCTAATGACGGACAATAACTCTCGTGGCCGAGATGTGATCGAGGGCAAGTGGAATCGAAGTTTAGAGAGCTTATTGGGGATTTTGCTTTCCTTACGTAGAGCACTGCGCTTGTGAAATTGCCTTGCGGTCTCCGTCACCGGCAGCTCATAGTATCGTCACGTCCACTCTGCGACAATGGCTTCTCCTCCACCCTCCGCCCCTCCAATCCGCACCGCATCCCGCCAGGTCGAGGTGTCCTGGTTCTCTGCCCTTTGTGGGGACGACTATGAATTTTTGGGCGTGCATGATGACAGCCTTCGCAGCAGTTACGCCCACTGCGGAGAAATCGTGCGTCGGGCCGATCAACATGGCTTTCAGAATATTCTCCTGCCTTCCGGATGGATCGCCGGGCAGGACGCTCTCACCCTCGCAGCCGCGATGGCCCCCCAGACGAAGCAAATCAATCAACTGGTCGCCCTGCGCATGGGCGAGGTCTGGCCACCGATGTTAGCCCGGGCGATCGCCACGGTGGATCACATTGCCGAGGGACGGCTATGTCTCAATATCATCTCGTCGGACATGCCAGGTAGCAAAGAGAGCAACGAAGTGAGGTATGCGCGCAGCAGCGAGATCATCCAAATTCTCCAGGGAATGTGGGCGACGGATGGCCCCTATGAGTGGAAGGGCGAATTCTACGACCTGGCGCTTCCGACGACGGATCCGGCGAGGACCTATCAACAGAACGGCGGACCGCTGCTCTACTTTGGGGGCATCTCACCAGCGGCGCAGGACCTCTGTGCCAAGCATTGCGATGTCTTCCTGATGTGGCCGGAAACGGAGGATCGGATTGCGGAGACCATGCGGGTGATGTCTGCGCAAGCGTCTGCCTATGGACGCACTCTCGACTTCGGATTCCGCGCCCACGTCATCGTGCGCGAGACGGAAGCCGAAGCACGCGCTGCGGCGGACCGCCTCATTTCAAAACTCGATCTCGCGAAGGGCGCGGAGATCAAGTCCCGCTCGATGGACAGTCAGAGCGCCGGGGTGCTGCGGCAGGACGCCCTCCGTGCGGCGAGTGCGGACCTCTTTATCGAGGATCATCTTTGGAGCGGTGTGGGCCTGGCCCGAAGCGGCTGCGGCAGCGCTATCGTGGGCGACCCCGACCAAGTGCTGGCGAAGTTGAACCGATACATGGATATGGGCATTCGGTCCTTTATTCTGAGTGGTTATCCTCACCTCGATGAATGCGATCTTTTCGCACGTTATGTCCTGCCGAGCCTGCCAACCTGCCGCCTCAATGCATTGCAAGGTCGCCTCGTTTCGGATCCAGTCACCCCGCTCACGACGGCACCCCGCAGGTAGTCGAGGCCTTCGTTCCTTCGACAATTTTCTGCTCGCCCATGACCCAGCGCATTGTTGGCATCAACTTCGACCACTTTCATATGGGCGATCTCTTGCGGATGGCTCACGAGCACCCGGGCGCGGAGATCGTGGGGATCGCCGATGAGACTCCTGCTCGAATGGTCGAGGCGCAAAAGAATTTTGGATTGAGCGACAAAGCGGTCTTTGCAGACTATCGGGAGTGCCTGGAGCGGGCTCAACCTGACCTCGTGATTCTCTGTCCGTCGGCGGCGCGTCATGCGGATTGGGTCGAGCGGGTCGCACCCTATGAGGTCGCCATTCTGGTGGAGAAGCCTTTTGCTTCGAATCTCGTCGAGGCGGATAGGATGCTCGCGGCTATGGCGGCTACAGGCCGGATGCTGGCGATCAACTGGCCGCTCGCCTGGATGCGCTCCCATCGGCGGTGCCATGAGTTGATTCGCGAAGGATTGATCGGCGAGGTGTTGGAAGTGCATTATCATGATGGCAATCGCGGACCTCTCCGGCACGGTGCGGACAAACGGGAGCGGGAACCGAGTGTGGCAGACAAGGCCGCGAGCTGGTTCTACCGCGCGGATGAGGGGGGCGGAAGCTTGCAGGACTACCTCGGCTACGGGACGACTCTGGCGACTTGGTTCAATGGGGGGCAGGTTCCCATCGAGGTGATGGCAATGTGGGATTGTCCGCAGAATGGTTTAGAGGTCGATGAGCACAGCATCACGCTGGTGCGATATGCGACAGGTCTTTCCAAATTCGAAACCCGGTGGGGCGCGCTCAGTGATCCATGGACCCGGCAAACCGAACCCCGGTGCGGTTACGTGGTGCGCGGGAGCGAGGGAACCATCGCCAGTTGGGACTACGCGGATCACGTCGTGGTGCAGACGAGAAGGGACCCGCACGGGAAGAAGATCGAGGCCCCGGTTTCCGATTCGCCCAATCGAAATCCTGTCGAATGTGTGTTACATTGTCTGAGTGAGGGACTTCCGCTGGATGGTCCCCTCAGCCCCGCGATGTCTCGGATCGGGCAACGGATTGTGGATACGGCGATGGAGAGCGTGCGGCAGGGCAGGGTGGTGTCGTTGCTTCCTTGAGGATTCTTTTATCGATCCTCTCTCACGCCTCCCGTTCGAAAGGATCCGACTCAGCCATTCCGCCAATCTAACCGTCAAAATGGTATCAGTCGATCCGGACCGCTGCGCAGACCATCTCAAGCACCCGCCAGAGGGCGCTCCCCCCGAGAGATCCCTCGTGAAATCCGGTCGCCGGTATCGGCGTCCAATTGTCCCTTTCGCGGCTGGGTTCCGGTTGAGGAATACCGGTGAGACTCGGGTCGTATTGGGTGCCCTTGCCACCGAGTTTGTAGATCACCAGATCGAGTGATGGAACGACGTAGATGCAGAACCCTCCGGCGCCGGATTTGAAAAATGCGTCGCGGGGAGCTCCGGCGATGTGACCGTCTGCATTGTGCTCGAACTGAAGACTGAAGGGGGTGTGCGGATTGTAGGGGGAGGGTTGGTGGCAAAGCTTGATGTAGTCCGCCGGCACCAGTTGTTGATCGGCCCAGCGCCCCTCGCGCAAGAGGCAATAGGCGAAGCGAAGGGCATCGGTCGCGTGAAGAGCGGTGCTGCCGGCTCCGTTCGCGTGAGGCATCAGGTAGTCGCCGCGTTGCAGGCAATAGCCCCATGGACCCCAGCCTTGCGGTTTGGCGAGTCGTTCGTTGATGTAGTCCTGCAACTCCATGCCGGTGATATGGCGAAGCACAATACTGGCGATATGTGGCGATGGTGACGAGTAGGAGTATCCCGCTCCTGGATCCGTCCACAGGGGAACCTGGAGGGAGGACTGATCGAGATCACGGATGTTCTGGCCGGGAACGGGTTCGAGCTTTTGTGACTTGCCCATTACGGATCCACTGGGAGTCTGACCCTCGCCCCAGTAACCTCCGCTCATGCAGAGAAGTTGGCCCAAAGCGATGTTCGCCTTGCGTGGATCATTGAGAGGAAAGGCCTCGGGAAGGTAGGTTTCCGTGAATACTTTTGTATCAAGGCCTTCAGGGATTTTGTCCTTGAACTCCTGGAGCATGATTCCGCATGCGATGCTGGTAAAGGCCTTCCCTGTAGAGGCCATGTCCGGGTTGGCGTTGCGACTGGCCCGGCCGAAGTATGTTTCGTAGCAGAGCCAACCCTTGTGAACCACGAGCAGACCTCCGTTCGGAGTGGATCGCTCGGTGACCTCATAGGCGGCGTCGCGTTTTGGTAGGTCCATCCCTGCCTGATCGCGAACCTCCTCATGGGTTAGCGCGGTTCTCCATCCACCGTTGGCATCGGGCGGCGGGAAATAATCTGCTTCTTCTGCCTGAAGGACCGAACACCCGAGAGCGAGGAAAATGACCGGGAAGGGGGATTTAGGCATAGCGGGGGATGGTGCAATTCAAGCGGTCAGGGCCGGAACATGCAAGGTCAAAAGGGCCAGTTCGGGAGGGCAAAGGAAACGAGCGGGGATCGTGAGGGTGCCGATGCCACGAGTGACGAAGAGAGACCGATTGTCCTTTTGATAGTGTCCGTAGGGATATCGTTTGCCGTAGGCGGGCAGCCTGATGGGGCCGTAGAAAGGAGCGCAAATTTGTCCGCCATGGGTGTGACCCGAGACTTGGAGGATCACGCGGTCGCTTTGGTAGTCATCGAATGTGTCCGGTTCGTGCCACGCTACTAGAATGGGCAGGCTCCTCGGCACGGCGCTGATCGTTTCCTGAAAATTGGGTCGTCCTCCCCAGACGCTCTGGATGCCGGCAAGGGCGAAGGTGTCGAAAGCGATATGCTCATCGACGAGCAGTTGAATGCCGGCATCGGCGAGCATTCGGGGCATGTCTCCGTGATAATGCCAACAGTCGTGATTCCCGAGCACGGCAAAGCTGCCGAGGCGAGACTCCGCGGCAGCCAATTCGCGGCAGAGGGCGGTCATCGGTGCGAGGTCGCGTGAGATGTAGTCGCCCGCGAGGACCACGACATCAACATCCGCATCATTGATGGTCCGCACGGCTTGAGCGATTAGGGCATTGCTCCCAAAGTCGTCATGGTGAAAGTCGGCCATCAGCGCGATTTTAAGTCCGTCGAGGGAACGGTTCTTTTCCTCCAGTGGAATGGTCACTTCGGAAACGGAGAGTTGGTTTTTTTCCCAGGTGCTCGAGTATCCCGCCGTTGCGGTGGGTATCCCGTAGAGGGCCAGTCGGGAAAAAAGAGCGCGGCGGGAGAAGGTCATGAGGGAAGGGGAGGGGAGGAGTGGAGGAGCGATGTCCGACGGCGCATAGCTGCTTGCCAGCTTACTCGCTTACCAGCTTACTTGCTAAACCGCTAACAAAGCGCGCATCCGCTCCAGTCCAATACGCGCCGTTTCTCGCGGATCTTTCGCCCACCACGACTCATTAAAAAGCTCAAGGCTGATCCACTTGTCGTAGCCTTTTTCGCGCAGCACTCCCAACTCTGTCTCAAGGTCGATTACTCCGTCACCGATCATGACTCGGTCAGGATCTTTTTGCGATCCGCTGGGAATATCAGAGGCCGCGTCGTTGATGTGGTAGTGGGCGATCCGCTCAAGCGGGAGACCCCGGATGTCGTCGAGTGTTGTGCGATTGTTCCAGTTGTGGAAGGCGTCGAGTATAGTCACGCCGTCGGGATCGTTCGCTTCGTCGAGCACCGCCACGGTGTCCGCGACGTTGTTGAGGCTGGCAAAAAAGCTGATGTATTCGAGCACGGCTCGCACGCCAGTTTCGCGTCCGATTTGGAGGAGGTCGCGGTAGCCGGCGGCGAGTCCCGTAAGTCCAGGGCGCTCCAAGGGTGGAGTGCAAACCATCAAAGGCGAACCCAGTCGTGCAGCCAGCTCGAAGCGTCTTCGCGCTTCATCAAGGGCGAGGCGATACTCCCACCCGCTTGTTTCCCCCCATTGTCGCACCGCGATGAAACACGGCACGGCGAGTCCCGAGTCGGCGAGCGCCTTTTCTACATCGGAGACTTCGCCGCCGCGTCCGATATGCTGGTAGATTTCTACCGCCCACAGCTCGATTCCATCGTAACCAGCCTCCCCCGCGATCCGGATTTTGTCCAGCAGGGGAGTGGGTTTGATGGTGGACGAATTGAGGGCGATCTGCATGAGGGCCAAGGCAAACGGATCAGCACGAGTTGGTTAGACGCCCAAAATTTCCTCGACCCGTTCCATTGGCAAAAAATGCCCGACGGAAGGTTGGCTGAGATCGGGTTGGCTTTGTTGCCAAGTGGCGTAGATCCCCGCCGGAGTAATGAGGGTGGCGACGTAACGGGAGCAGCCGGTTCCGTAGGGCGAGACGAATAAGGGGGCGTCGGGCGAGATGCTGGTGATTCGGGTGAGGTCGGTATCGTCCCCGAGGGCGATGCCGCCGATTTCTTCGCAGGACCAACCGCGAGGACGGGAGACGGCGGTGGGGTTTTCGTCGAGTTGGCGGAGGCACTCGCAGCTGTCGTAAAAGTAGAGCGAGCGTGCCGGACCATCTGCGAAAGCGCCGACGCGAGGAATCGCGAGTCGATCGGTCACGCGGGCTGCGGCGATGTCCCAGACAGGACCACGGCGGAGCAGATCGTCGGTGATTTCCTGGAAGTGATTTCCTCCTGCATGGCGTCGCCACAGAGCGGTGCCGCTGCTGGACCAGGTGTAGGGGTGGGTGCAGTAGCCGAGCATCAGGTCGCCATTGGGAGCGTCCCACAGCCAGGGATCCTTGCAATGGAGACGGCCGAAGTCATCGTGACCGAAAGGGACGATCTCTTCGATGGTGGCGGGATCGAGTTGGGCGAGAGTGGGCGCGGCGATGCGGTCGATGCTCCAGACACCGGCACCGGGTTTTTGGAAGGACTGGATCGCTTCGGGATAGGGGGTGTCCTTCTCCGTCGAGACAAAGAGCTCGATTCCCGCGGCGGTGCGATGCAGCGCGACCCCCTCGATGGAGACAACCCCCATTCCGGAGTGTGCCAGGTCGGCTTTGGTAAACGAAAGCACTTTTTCAAAGGGAGCGCCCCATGACTCGGCACGAAAGACGGCCATCTCCAGACCGCGCTCACCAGCGCCGACGCCCGTCCGCGAGTCGCCGTAGTTGCGATAGCGGCCGCAGAGCAGGACCGATCCGTCCTGGTCCTCGATCAGATTGCCTCCGCCGAACCAGAACCCTGTTGAGCGAGCCTGAGGTTCGACGAGGACGCGGGCCGCCTTTTGATCGATGAGCGCTGAGGCCAGCGTAGTGAGTTTGTTGGTAGAGTCAGGATGAAGCATGGGGAAGAGGTCAGCCGCGCCGGGAGGAAACAAAGTCGAAGAGCACTCGTTCCAAAGGATCCGCCGTCGAGACGAGTTGATGGGTGATGCCGTGGCGAGCACAGAGCCGACGAATCGCCTCTTGGTGCGTCGCGAAGCGTTCCAGATACTGTCGCCTGGCCACGGCAGGATCCACGAAAAGTTCCCGCCCTGTCTCGCTGTCGCGGAAATGGGTCGCTTTGGAAAATTCAAAATCGATCTCGCGCGGATCGAGGAATTGAAATACGACGATCTCGTGTCGGCCCGCCGCGAGGTAGCCGAGCTCCCGCTCCAAGTCCGGAAGGGGCGCGAGCAGGTCGGACATCAGGATGATAAGGCTTCGCTTCCGAATGATCTCCGAGAGTCCGCGCAGCGCCGCTCCGAGATTGGTGCCGTGCCCGCCGGGCGCGCGTTCCAGTTGTAGTAAGAGTCTCCGCCATTGGCCAGGACGATTGCGGGCGGGGATGTGTTGATCGACCTTTTCGTCGAAGGTCGTCAGGCCCACCGCGTCGTTCTGCCCCATCAGGAAAAAGGCGAGGGTGGCAGCGCAGGTCGCGGCGTAGTCGGCCTTGCTGAACTCGCCCGAGCCGTAGGTCATCGAGCGGCTCCGGTCGAGCAGGAGATGGGCGCGCAAATTGGTCTCGTCCTCAAACTTTTTGATGAAAGTCCGGTCGCTCCGAGCCATCACTTTCCAGTCGATGAAGCGAGGGTCATCTCCCGGCACGTAGGGGCGATACTCACTGAACTCCACCGAGAAGCCATGATAGGGAGAGCGGTGCAGTCCCTTCCACAATCCTTCCATCACCATCCTCGCCCGCAATTCAAGCGACTTCACCCGCATCAAGGCGGTCGGGTCGAGGTGGGGGAGGGTGGGCATGGGGGAGGAAGCTTTTTAGCTTTTCAGCGGTTCAGCTTTTCAGCGGTTCAGCGGTTCAGCTGTTGAAGGCACATGCAACCGGACAACAAGATGTGCATTTGGTCGTGTCATACTCGCTGAATAGCTGAATAGCTTCCTCCCCTCACTTCTCCAAAGTGAGAGAAAGCAGCTTCGCGATCACCGCATCCACGGTGATCCCTTCAGCTTCGGCGCGGTAGTTGGTGAGGATGCGGTGACGGAGGACGGGGACGGCGAGGGCGCGAATATCGTCATAGGTGACGTGGGTGCGACCATCGAGCAGGGCCCGGGTTTTGGCTCCGAGCACGAGGCTCTGGCCGGCCCGGGTTCCCGCACCCCAGTTGACCCATTCGTTGATATAGTCGCTGCTGTGTGGCTGGCCGGGACGGGAGGCGGCGGCGAGACGAACCGCGTAGCGGACCACTTCGCTGGCGATGGGGACCCGGCGCACCACCGTGTGGCATTTAAGCAGGTCCTCCCCGCTGAAAACCGACGACACCTTCTCCGGGCCCGCTCCGGTTGTTTGAGTCACGACGGCGACTTCTTCATCCTCCGCCAGGTAATCGATCACCACATTAAACATGAAGCGGTCAAGCTGGGCCTCGGGCAGGGGGTAGGTGCCTTCCATCTCGATCGGGTTTTGGGTGGCGAGCACAAAAAAGGGCTTTTCCAAGGGCATCGTAGTCCCCGCGACGGTGACCTGCTTTTCCTGCATCGCTTCCAGTAGGGCGGCCTGGGTTTTGGGAG
>Ga0105044_10001451_pt1 | contig 31665 bp, 23 predicted proteins | sample MAT01_FD_78092 | JGI IMG/M metagenome (GOLD analysis project Ga0105044, IMG submission 78092) | Freshwater microbial communities from Lake Fryxell liftoff mats and glacier meltwater in Antarctica - MAT-01 | ecosystem: Environmental > Aquatic > Freshwater > Ice > Liftoff microbial mat | place...
CACTCCTTCGAGCGTGCGGGCCGAGAAGGGCGCCTGCGAGCGGACGAAGGCGCCACCGGTGCCATTGAGCGTCAGCAGACCACCCGGGAAGGTCGGGCTGAAGCTGCTGCCGTCCCAGCGACCCGCCACCCAGGCGGAGCCGAGGCTGGGGCCGCTGAAGCTATCGTTGAAGCTACCGGCCAGCCCGACCTCGCCGTCGCCGCTGCTGCTCACCCAGCTGTTGCTGCTAGCGACGCAGGCCGCGCTGAAGTCGGCCACCGTACTGTGGACCAGGCTCCCCGCCTGGGGCGTGCTCGTCGGCGCGCTCGTCGGCGCGCTCGTCGGCGTGGGGGTGGCGGTGGGCCCAACGGGCGTATTTGTCGCGGTTCCCTGGGCCGTGGGCGTACTCGTCGCGGCCTGGCCACCCTGGACATAGCTGGCGACGACATTGTGGGTGCCTGCGCCAAGGCTCAGGAAGCTCGTCGCGCGCCCGCTGATCGTCTGGGTTGTCACCCCGGCGCCAGCCCCATTCACGGTGGCCGAGCTAAGCGTCTTGCCGCCAAAGCTATTCGGTAGCATCAGCGATTGGGCGTCGCTGCTCGCTGGCACCACCACGCGGAAGCTCAGCGTCCCACTCGCCGCATCCCAGGCCAGGCTGTCGACGTTTGTGGCGACGCGAGCCTCGGTGTAGTTGAGCCAATGCTCGGCCGTCCACATCGGGATGCCGAGGCTGACGGCGTGGTCCATAATGCCGTGGACCCACGGCGTCACCTCGCCGAAGGGGTAGTAGTCGACGTGGAACTGCGTGGCCAGGGCCGTATAGTTCCCGGCCTGGCTCTGGTCGATAATGGCGCGGCTGATGTTGAGGGCCTGAGCGGTGGTGTAGTTCCCAGCGTACGAGCTGATGACGCCGATCATCGCCTCGTCAACCAGCGTGGTCGCCTGCTGGTAGATCGGCAGCAGCGCCCCGCTCTCGTTCACAAAGCGCATCGGCAGGCCACTGCCCGCGATGTACCCCTGCACCTGACTGCTATCAGTCCGGGTGATCGACGGCCCCCAGGTGTAGAACGAGAGGTCCATGCCAATGCCGCGGTTCGCCATCACGGTGGCGGCGTCGGTCCACCCTTGCCACTCCACCTGATGCATGCGCTCGGTGCGGCTCGGCGCGCCACGGCCCTGGCTGCTGAACCAGTTCTCGTTGGTGATAAAGGCCTGCGCGAAGCTCACGCCGTCCGCATAGGCGTACGGGTGCAGGCCAACCTCGTGCCCGGCCGCGCGCCAGGTGGCGGTGTCTGCGGCGGTGGGGTTGGGGGCGTAGCGGGGCGCGTAGAGCGAGATATGGCCGCCGCGGCTTTCGACGTTGCTCACCAGAGTATTGAAGTGGACCGCCGGCTGGCCGTGGTCGTCGCCCGTCAGCACCAGGATTGTACGCTTGGCGTCGGGGAAGTACCACAGGCGCGGCAGCGGCGTGCTGTCGGCCAGCAGGTCGCCGATCACACGGCTGAAGAGCCGCATCTGGATGTCGGCGGTCGGCAGGCTCACCCGCTCGAGGTCGATGGCGTTGTAGAAAATATCTGTGGTGCGGATGGGCGGCTGGCCGTCGCGGTCGACCCCGGCATTGGCTGGGTTGCCCTGCCGCGCGTAGGCCACGCTGCGGCCCAGGTCGTAGGCCCAGGTTGCCGTGGAGCCCGAGCGCAGCACCGCTGCATACGCGGTGGAGATGCTGCGCCCGCTGTACAGCTGGGCGAGCGTGCTGGCGCCCGCGCCCGGCGTGAAGTTGCTCGCGGTGCCGTAGAACGGCAGCGAGACGCCGCTAAGGCCGGCGCCTGTCGCGTCGGCCGTATTGATCGCAATGTAGCCCTGGGTGGTGTTCGTGCCGGCCCGTGTGAGCCCCAGCGTCGCGTCGAGCTGTGAGTCTGGGCGCATGGCCACAAGGCGGCCGCCGCCCGCAACATAGCCCGTAAACAGTGCGGCCTGTGCTGACGTAAGCGGTGTCTCGGCCAGCACCACCAGCTTGGCTGCGGTAAGCGTGGGGCTTTCGAGCGCAGAAAGCTCGACCGTGGTAAAGCTGGCGATGCCCTCGGCCCGCAGGATCTCGCCGAGAAAGGCGCCAAACTTGTTCGGCGCGGCACTGTTAACCACAAGCAGAATCGGGGCGGCCCCACTTGCCCTTGCTTGCTGCATCTGGAGGCCCGTCAGGCCGCTGAGCGCAAAGGCAACCAGGAGTGCAAGCATCAAGGCGTAGGGACGCCGCCGTGGAGACATGAAGCGTACTCCCAATGACAGGCACGCGCCCAGGGCGCAGAGCGTACAGAGAATCCAGTGTCAGGTCACTGGATCATCGCACCACGCGGTAAACCGGGGCTAAATCTGACAGGGGGGGGGATGACACTTCATTTAGCGGGCGTTTATCTGCGGCTGCTAGCGGCGGCGCCACCAGAGCACGGCGCCCAGCAGGCCAAAAATGGCGGCGACCGGGAGCAGCGCCAGGCCGATCAGCTGCACGCCCTGTAGCTCCCAGGCTGGCTGCCCACCGGGTGGTGGCGTCTCCCGCGCGGCCTCCGACAGCGGCACGCTCGTCGGGCGAAGCGGCGCGGCCGTTGGCGTGGGCGGCACCGCCGTCGGCACCGGGGTGAAGAAGGGCGCAGGGGCGATCGCCGACGTATCGAGTGGGAGCATGCTGTACCAGATCTGGTAGTGCGCGCCCTGGTCGCTGCCAAACAGGTCGTCTGCGTGCCGCGTAAACCAGACCGCATGCAGCTGGTTCCCGCCCGCCACCACCAGGCGCGGCCACTCCGGGTAGAGCTCATTGCCCATCACCACTTGCGGCGCCGACCAGCGCGCCCCATCCCAGACAAGATGCAGCAGCCAGGGGTTACTGCCCTCGCTGCTTCTGCCGGTGGGGAAGCCCGACACAAGCAGATGCACCCGATTGGCGCTGTCGGCGGCGAGGGCGTAGCGGTCGAGGTTGTTGTCGTTGATGTCGCGCGCCAGCACGCCCGGCACCTCGCCCAGGGCACCCCACGTTGTGCCGCCGTCGCTGGAGGACTGGAAGTAGATCCGGTTGCTCGCCGCATCGCGAAACACCACCAGCGGGTTGCCCTGCCCATCCACAGCCAGCGCCGTCTGCTGCACTGGCGCGCCACCCGCCGTAAAATGCACGGCATCGCTCCACGTCTGCCCGCCGTCGTCCGAGCGCCGGTACACGCCCGCCAGCGGCTTGCCCGCGCCCGCGTACCAGTCCACACCTTGGTCCCACACGGCGTGGATGCGGTCGCGCGCGTCGATCACCATCTGGGGCCGGTTCTCGCCCTCCTGGCTATAGGAGAGATTCTGCGGCGCGGACCATGTCAGCCCGCCGTCGCTCGAGCGCCGGTAGAACAGATCTGAGCACCCAGGGCAGATTGGGTCGTCCGATGGCTGGGCAGCCTCGGACCAGAGGGCGTGCAGGCCATTCCTGCTATCGACGGCCAGAGCCGTGTAATACGCAATGTCGCCCGTCAGCGGCTGCGGCTGGCTCCAGGCTCGCGCCGACCATGCGTCGGCCTCTGGCGCCGAGCTGGCGTAGATGCGGGTGTGCATACGCACCACCAGGTGCAGCAGGCCGTCGCGCCCGGCCACCAGGCTGTTGCGCACCGTGTAGCCGCCCAGCCCCGTGAACAGAATATCGTTGGTCGCCGACCAGGCGCCGCCGCGCAGCTCGCGGTAGCGCAGCAGGTCGATCGCCTTGGTGCCGTCACGCGGATTCTTTGGGTCGGGATCGCCGCTCGCCCAGACCACGTGGACACTCCCGTCGGGGCCAACTGCCATGTCGGGGAACCAGGAGAAGCGCGCCGTGTCGGACAGCTCGAAGGGCTGGCTCCAGCCTGCGCTCTGGGCCCGCGCGGGTCTCAGACCGACTATCGCCAGGCATACGAGCGCAACGAGCGCCAGACAAAGCGTGTAGACGCGCCTCATAGGCCGTCGCTCTCTGCGGCCACCATGCGCCGCACAGCAATCAGGGTGCCGAGGAAGATCCAGCTAAACACCGTGTACTTGTAGCCCGCGATGCCCTGGTTGTAGGCGAAGGGCAGCACCCAGTCGCCGAGGACCATCGCGAAGAGCGCGCCCACCCAGCCACCCGTGGCGATGATCGTCACGGTGCGCAGGATGCCCGGCGGGGCGCGGCGCGCAAGCCGCCAGCCCTCCCATAGGCTCACGCCCATCAACCAGAGCCAGACGACGCTGCCGATGACGCCAAACTGAGCGACAATATCCAGATAGTTATTATGGGTCGAGCGGGCCTCATTGGGAAAATACGACATGTAATAGATCGCGTAGCCTGCTGGCCCCGTTCCCAGCAAGGGGTGCTCGCGGAACACGCGCCAGCTCTGCTGGTAGATAATCAGCCGCTCCAGGCTGCCATCGTCGATATTCGCCTGGGCCACCGACTCAAAGAAGCCTAGCGACAGATAGATCGCCGCCCCAGCGATCAGCACCACCGGGAAGAAGGCGCCCCGCGAGCGCAAGAAGGTGATCGCCGCGATCGCCACCAGGCCCGGCATCCAGCCCGAGATCCAACCCGAGGTGACCACCATCGTCTGGTACAGCGTCATCACAAGCACGGCCACAAGCAACGCTCGCCAGTGCCAGGCGAGCCCAGGCTGGATGATCAGCAGGCCGTAGGCGCAGGCGATTAGCCAGCTGGCCCAGAGCCCCCGGTCGTTCAGCAGGCTCTGCGGGATCGCGAAAAGCTGCGTCAGGAGCATCAGTCCACCGAAAACCAGGAAGCAGCCAAGCAGATAGTTGAGCTGTCTTTTTGTCGTGACGAAGTTGCCGATCAGCAGGGCTGCGCTGAGCGAGACCAGGATCGTGGCCAGCGCGCCAAACTGCGTTACTATGAAGGACGAGTCGCTGATCAGCCCTGGGTCGCGCCAGGCCAGGCTCCAGCCAAGCGACACAATCGTTACGGCGGCGAAGCTCAGCAGGGGCATATTGAGCGGCGAGGGTGTCAGGCGCCACTCGCGGCGCACCAGCATGGAGAGCGCCCACACAGCCGTGAGCAGCAAGGCGAGCAGCAGGCTGAGCGGCAGGCGCGTGTCGGTGCCCGTGGGCAGTTCCACCCGTGGCAGCACGAGGGCCACGAGCGGCAGCGCCAGCACCAGCAGCTCGAAGCGATAGAAGGCGAGCGAGAGGATGCCCACCAGGGCGACGGGCGCGATCAGCAGCAGCGCGTAGCGCCCGCGCCCGCTGCCCATAAGGGCGCCGAGCAGCAGCGCGAAGCCGAGCGTGCCCAGGACGCCCGCGCCGCGCAGGAGCCAGCTAGGCAGGCGTGGACGCAGCGCAAGCAGATGCTCCATCAGCGCCCTCCCGTGCTGGCCACGCGCTCCAGCAGCGCTTCGAGCCGCGCGACGCTATGCGACCAGTCGTAGCGCGCGGCGGCCCGCCGCCCCGCTGCGGCCAGCTCCTCGCGCAGCCCCGGCGACCCGAGCAGCCGCACCGTCGCGGCCGCGAAGGCCGCTGGGTCGTCGGCGACCAGCAGGTCGCGCCCTACCGTAAGCTGGAGCCCCTCGACGCCCTTGCTTGTCGCGATCAGCGGCGTGCCGAGCGCCAGCGCCTCTAGCACCTTCAGGCGCGTGCCGCCACCCTTGCGCAGCGGCACCACCTCGGCCCAGGCGCTTGCCACCGCAGGCCGAACATCGTCCAGGTAGCCGGTGAACTCCACGCCATCAATGGCGGGCAGGGCGGCGATCTGCTCGGGGGTGGCTTTGCCCGTCACGCGCAGGCGCACAGCGGGCCGCGCTTGGCGCACCTGCGGGTAGATCGCGGCGAGGAAATGGGCGACTGCGTCGAAGTTCGCGTCGTACGAGATCGCGCCAGGATAGATCAGCGTGTCGGGGGCCGGCGCACGCACCACGGCGGCGCAGCCCGCCACGTCTACGCCGTTCGGCACCACGGCTGCCGCCACCCCTGCGGGCGCGAGTGCCGCAGCCAGCGCGGCCTCGGCCTCGGAGACGGTGCTGTAGCCCGCGAAGCGGCGCAGCACGGCGCGCACGTAGCTAGCGGTCTTCCACCAGGTAAGCCCAGCGCGCAGGCGCCGCTGCGGGCTGGGCGCGTCGCGGTACGGCTCGAAGAGCCGGGCCAGTTCTAGATCCTCCAGCACCACCGGCGCGCCAGCAAGCTTCAGGGCGTACGGGGCCATGTGCAGCTCCGACGCGATCACACAGTCGTAGGGCCGTGATGCGGCGAAGCGCTCTACGGTCGCTGCCATGGCGGGCTGATAGTTCGCGGCCAGCGAGCGCGGCTGCGGCGAGATCAGCCCCGCAAGCTGGCCCACCCTGCGGTTCGCGAACGGCGCCATATGCAGCAGCCGCACCTCGCGACAGTGTGCGCGCAGGTGCTCTGCCCGCTCGCCATCGTCGCCCTCTGGGCAAAAGCTCACAAGGTCCACCTCGTGACGGCGGCCAAGGCCGCGCAGCAGCTGGTAGACACGCAGCTTTGTGCCGTTGTCGGCTGGGAAGGGGCACCAGGCTGAGAGGAAGAGGAGCCGCATTGGAACGTCGCCTATTGTGCAATAGCCGTTAGCCGTATTATGTCACCCTGAGCGAAGCCGCAGGCGCAGTCGAAGGGTCTTTGTGGGCGTCCTCGTCAGATTCCTCGCTGCGCTCGGAATGACAACCTTCGTTGTAATACTAATACGGCCCACGGCCCCAGCGTGCGCTCAGAAAATCCAGCGCCCCCCGGCAGATCGCATCGCGGTGGGCTCGCTGCGCTCGCCACTTGGGGCGCAGCGAGTAGCTGAGCACCGTCCGCAGCGTGCGCCCGCCCGTTACTAGCCACGCGTCCACGGGCGCATGGTGCTTCTGAAGCATCAGCAGGTGGTTACGGGTATTGTAGTAGCTCACCGACGGCTTCGGTTTGTAGTCGCGCTGCACGCCCTTATGCCAGAGGCGCGCCGCCGGCACATTGAGGATCGTCCAGCCGGCGCGGCGCGCCCGCACGCACCACTCCGTCTCCTCCCAGTAGTAGAAGAAGCGCTCGTCGAGCATGCCGACCTGCTCGATCACCGCCCGCCGCACCATGATCGCGCAGCCTGAGACCCAGTCTACTGCGAGGGCGCCACCCGGCGACGGCGGCAGCGGCGCGTTCTGCCCGATGTGCTGCGCTGCCCAGTAGCGATCCAGCGTGCCGCCGGCCGACTGCACCAGCGCGGGCTCGTCGTGATGAAACACTAGCGGCCCCACCACTCCAACCTGCGCATCGGCCTCGCCCGCCGCCATCAGCTGCTCCAGACAGTCGGGCGCCAGCAGCGTATCCTCGTTCAGCACGAGCACCCAGTCGGCGCCTGCGGCGAGCGCCGCTGCGATGCCAACATTGTTGTTACCGGCGTAGCCAAGGTTCTCGGTGAGGGCGATCATCTGCACGGCGGGGTAGGCCGCACGGATCGCCTCGACCGACCCGTCGGTTGAGGCGTTGTCGAGCAGCAGCACCAGCTGGCGTGCGTAGCTATTCCGCTGGAGCGACTCCAGACATGCCAGCGTGTCATCGCGCCGGTTCGTGTTCAGAATCACCGTGGCGACGAGGGGAAGAGTCACGGCCTGTTCTCCTTCAGCCATGCCCGCGGAAAGTTTTTGAGCACCTCTATGCCCTCGAACTCCTTGCTCGCCCGCGCCCCGTGGCGCTGCACCCAGGCCGCCATGCGCCCCAGGCCTACCTCGATGCTGGTCGTGGGTCGCTGGCCAAACACGCGGCGCAGCTTCTCGTGCGAGGAATAGGCGGTAAAGACCTCGTTGCGCGCGGGCACATACGCGATCTGGGGGGGCACGCCCATTGCCTCGGCGATCGCGTGGGCCAGCCGATTGACGGTGTAGGGCTGGTCGGCGCCGATGTTGAAGATCTGGTTGCGGGCCGCCGGCAGCTCGATCGCGTCGGCCATCACGGGCACGGCGTCGCCAATGTAGCTGAAGGCCCGCGTCTGCTCGCCGTCGCCGAAGATGCTCATCGGCTTGCCCTGCAAGATCTGGTTCATGAAGATCCCGACCACATTGCGATACTTGTCGGCGATGTTCTGCCGCTCGCCATAGACATTGTGCGGCCGAAAGATCACATAGTCGAGCCCGAACATCTCGTGGCTCACCTTCAGCTCCAGCTCCACCGCCAGCTTCGCGATCCCATACGGGTCCTCGGGGTACGGGCGCGTCTCCTCGGTCATCGGCAGCTCGGGGCTGCTGCCGTACACGGCAATCGACGAGGTGAAGACGAAGCACTTGACGCCCGTGTTCACCGCCGCGTTGATCAGGTTGACGCTGCCCACCAGATTGTTGTTGTAGTTAAAGCGCTTGATGAAGTGGCTCAGACCCTCGGCCGCGTAGGCGGCAAGATGGTAGACGCAGTCGAAGTGCTCGTGCTCGAACAGCCGGTTGACGAGCTCCACATCAAGGATGCTGCCCTCGATCAGCTCCACGCCCGCGACGACATTCTCCACAAAGCCGCCGCTCAGGTCGTCGAGCGCGATCACGCGGTGGCCGCGCCCCGCAAGCTCCTCCGCCATGTGCGAGCCGATGAACCCCGCCCCGCCGGTGACAAGAATCTTCATGTGAGCGTCCCTTTGTGCGCGTGCCGCCGTGCGGTCAGCGCCGAATCAGCGGCAGCAGCATCCTAGCGCTCCACCAGGCCCGCCGCATAGGCGGCCTGAGCCACACCCGCGCTACCGGCGGATGTAGTCGTCTCCGCGTAGATCTGCAAGAGCGTCTTGAGCTCATCATCGAGACTCGGCGGCGGGCGCACGCCGCGCCGCAGCCGCTCCAGCAGGCCCGGCTCGGCGCGCAGCCGCTGGATCTGGCGGGCAAGGTCGGCGGCGTCGCCAGGCTGGAACTGCAGGCCATCCTGCTCGTCGCGCACCAGCTCGGCCATCCCGCCGTGGGCCGAGGTGAGCACCGGTCGGCCTGCGGCCTGGGCCTCCATAATCGCGAGCGGGCTGTTCTCGTACCAAAGCGAGGGCACTACAGTGGCATCGCAGCCACCGAGCACCGCAGCGATCTGGCCAGGCGCAAAGCGACCGGCCAGGCGAATGCGCGGGTCGTCGCCCACCAGGGCGCGCAGCTTGCGGCTGTAGGCGCCGTGCTGCTCCAGGTCGCCGTAGATCGTGAGCTGCACTGGTCGCCCCGCAGTGGGCAGCTGGCGGATCGCCTCCACCAGCACATGCACGCCCTTGTGCGCGGCGATCTGGCCGAGGTAGCCAAGGCGAAGCGTGCCGTCGGCGGGCGCCGGTGGGGCGGCCAGAAAGCGCTCGAGGTCGAGGCCGTAGCGCAGCACGCGTAGCCGCCCGGCCGGCACGTAGGCGCGGAATTTCTCGGCCATGAACTGCGAGGGCGCGATCACGGCCGTCGGCAGCGCGAGGGCGGGCAGCAGCGTGGCGCGGCGCGCGGCCATCGTCTGGCGCTCCGCGTGCAGCGCCCGTGCGGCAAGCTGGCCGGCCACCCCGCCGCTCACGCGGTCGGCCAGGCGCGCCGCGCGCCCGTCCAGGCGCATACACCAGGCGCATGCGCCGGGGTCGGCTGGCGGCGCCGCGCAGAGCGCGCCGTCGCCGCGCAGCAGCGTGATGCGCGGGCAGAGGAACCAGAAGTCGTGCAGGGTGAGCAGCGTGGGCACGCCAGCGGCGGCGGCGGCGCGCAGGGGCGCGGCGCCAATCAGGTAGCCCGCCTGGAAGTGGGCCAGGTCGGGGCGGGCCTGCCGCAGGTAGCTGGCGAACCAGTCGCCCAGCTCCGGATTATCGAAGCTGCGCGTCGGCCAGCCCTCGGGCGAAGCCTCGACAGCGAGGCGCCACACAGGGACGCCCTCGTACCGGTCGTGAGTGGCCGTCACCCGGTTGCGGCCATCCCAGCGCACGCTCTCCACGCAGACAACCTCGGGCGCGTGGCCGTAAGCGAGCAGCTGCTGGGCCAGCCGCAGGGTGTAGAGCTCGGCGCCGGCGCTGTAGTGTGGCGGGAAGTGATGCACCGGCAGGAGGATCTTCATGCCGGGCCTCCTTCGACATGCGGCTCGCGGCGCAGAGCGCGCACAAAGCGAAACTCCTCCGGCCCGATCACGCCGAGCAGCAGCAGCAGGCCGCCGTAGAGCAGCGCCCCGAGCGCGACGACAAGCAGCAGCGGCAGCGCGTGGAGCAGCAGCACGCAGCCGCCCATCAGCAGGGCCGCCGCCGCCGGGCGAGCGAGCGCGTGGCCCCAGGGGACGACGGCCATATCTGCGCGCAGCAGCCAGAGATACTGGCATACGAGTACTAGCTCGGTGACGACCGTCATGATCGCGGCGGCGCCGAGGCCGAAGCGCGGCACCAGCGCCAGGTTCAGCGCCACGTTGATGCTGGTGCTGAACAAGACCGAGCGCACCACCTTACGCTCCTGCCCGCCGATGATCACCGCGTAGCCGAGGAATTCGGAGAGAAACATCAGCGGCACAACCCAGATTATCACGCGTAGGGCTGGGATGGCGCGCTCGTAGCCACCCTCGTACAGAAACGGGATAATCCGATCCGCAAGGAACGAGCCGCCCACGGCGATCGGCAGGCCGATCAGCAGCAGGTAGCGGATCACACGGCCATAGATCTGCGGCACCGAGCGCGGGTCGGCCACCGCCTGCCGGGTGAGCGAGGGGAAGAGCGCGGTGTTGATCGCGTTGGACAGAAAGACTGTCGAGAAAACCAGGCTGTAGGCCGCATTGTAGTAGCCCGTCTCCGCATCGCCGTGAAAGATATTGAGCAGCACGCTGTCGAACTTGTACGAGAGCCCAAGCGTGAAGGCGACAATCCCGAAGGGCAGCCCCGCCAGGATCAGCCCCGGCCAGAGCTGGCGCGCTGGGGGGCCGGGCCGCACGCCGAGCCGCAAGACGCCCCGCCCGCAGAGGATTGTCAGCACGACGATCGCGATCAGGGTCGCGTAGATCAGGCCGTAGTAGCCGAGCCCGAGCAGCAGCGCGAGCCCGCCGAGCACGACAAAGGTGATCTGGTAGATCACCCTGGCCCCCGCCGGGATGTCGAGCCGCTCGTGGCCGGCCAGCAGCGCCTCGCTGGTGCCTTGCAGCGCGTACAGCAGCATCCCCAGTGCGTTGAGCGCCAGGGCGCCGATCATGATCAGCGGGCGCCCGGTGAGCCACGCGACCACGAGCATCAGGCTTACACCGGCGAGCGAGAGTGCCAGCCGCAGCCAGAGCACGGTGCCGTACAGCTGGTTGATGCGGGCCGGGCCCTCGGGCGTGTCGCGCAGACGAGCCACCTCGCGCACCAGATACGGGCTGAGGCCGAGGTCGCCGATAAACAGGAAGAGGCTGCCGAAGGCGGCCACCGCCGCGTACTGGCCGAATTCATCCACCCCGAGGCGCCGCACGATCAGCACCGTGAAGCCAAACGAGAGCAGTTTGATCGCGATCTGGGCCGCCATAACCAGCGCAGAGTTGCGGGCGATGTTGCGGGCGAGCTGCTGCATAGTCTAACGGTTCCTGATGCGCCCGCCCGAGGCGAGTGGCGCGTGGGCAGTGTGCGGAGTGTGCACCACCTGCGCGTAGCCCTCCAGGGTGCGCCGCGCGGTGGCCTCCCAGGAGAACTGCGCGGCCCGCCGGTAGCCGCGCTGGCGCAGCGCGTCGGCCATAGTCTCGTCGCCGAGCAGCGTGACAAGGTGCGCCGCGAAGGCGCGCTCGTCCTCGGCGTCGGCAAGCAGCCCAGCGTCGCCCACCACCTCGGGGATCGCGCCTCGGTCGGAGGCGACCACAGGCGCGCCGCAGGTCATCGCCTCTAGCAGGGGGATGCCGAAGCCCTCGATCCACGACGGAAAGGCGAAGGCGGCCGCCATGCTGTAGAGCGCCACGAGGTCGGCCCGTGGCGGGTTGATGAGCACCTGGGCGAAGCCGGCCGCCTCTGCCGCGCGGGCGGCGGGCGGTGGCTCGCGCCGCGCAAAGAAGACCAGCCGGAAGCGCTCGCGCAGCGCGGCCGGTAGCAGCGGCCACGCCCGCCCAAGCAGCGCCGGGTTCTTCAGGCCATCCGCCAGCACGAAGGGCCGCTCCAGGCCGTAGCGCGCCCGCACAGCGTCGAGGCTTGCGCGATCATCCACCCGGCGCAGGTCGGGCGTGGGCGCGTGGGGCACCGCCACAATGCGCGCCAGGCTGGTGCGGCCCACCCGCGCGATCTCGCGCCGGGCGTGCTCGGACACGGTGAGCACCAGGTCGGCCTGGCGCAGGGCTGCCGTAGAGCAAAGGTGCAGGTAGGTCATCATCGCGATGGTGCGTGCGTCCTTGCGGTGCCCGCGCACGATCTCGCGCAGCGGCAGCAGGTTGATCGCGTCGTGCAACGTGACGATGCTGCGCACCCCCGCTGGCGCGAAGCCGTAGTTGGCAGGGAAGTGCATCACGTCGAGCGCATCCCTGGCGGCGGCGCGGCGCAGGGTAAAAAGATCATGGCGCAGGCTGGAGGCAGCCCCGCCGTAGGGCAGCAGCTCCAGCCGCGCCCAGGGCGGCAGCCCGCGCAGCTCGAAAGGCCGCTTTGTGTCGGCATAAAGCACCAGCTCGTGGCCCGCCGTCTGCGCAAGCAAGGCGGGCACAAGCTGGGCGACATAGGTGTGGACTCCGCCGGTTAGCCCGTGGGAGAGGTAGCGGACATCGATGCCGATTCGCATGCGCTCCCCGCTCACGTGGTTCGGTAGCTCAGACTCGCCGTTACGGCTTACACAAGCTCAGGCTTCTGCACGATGCTGGCGGCCGGCAGGACAAAGCGGCGCCCCTGGTCGTCGAACAGGCCCGGCTGAAGCTCCCAGAACGAGCGCGCATCGCTGGTGGTAAGGCTCTGAAGATCGCTGGTGAAGCCGAGCCGGCTAGGCAGCTCGTGGGCGCGCAGGTCCGCGCCAAGATCCTGCTCTAGATGCGCCAGCTCGAAGCACTGATTCGCGCTGCGCGGCAGCTGGGCCGCCCCGCCGCTTACCGCCCGGCGGGCCTCCAGCTTGCGCTGCACGCCCTGGAGCAAGCCGCCAAGATCGCCCTTACGCACAAGCTCCACGCTGCGCCGTACTAAATGGGTGGTATGCCCGTTGCTCCTACCAGGCGCCTGCGGCTGGAAGTCCACGGTGAAGACGAGCAGGCCGCCCGGCTTCAGAATCCGTATCAGCTCGCCCACCGCCCGCTTGTCGTGCGGGGCCGGGATGTGCTCCAGCACAGAGATACAGGCGATGGCGTCGAAGCTGTTGTCGGGGAAGCTCGTGGCCGTCAGATCCTGGGCGCTGTAGCGCACCTTGCTGCCATAGATCGTCTCCGGCTGCAGGCGCTGAAGCTGGCTGATCAGCCGGGTGTCCCCATCGCACGCCTCAGCCTCGACGCCCAGCTCCGCCAGCGCGTGGGCGAACGGCGTCGCGCCGCTGCCCGCGTCGAGAAAGCGATGCCCAGGCCGCAAATGCGCCGTGAGCGCGTCCAGCGCGAACGAGTACTCCAGGCGGCGGAAGGGCCAGCGACAAACTTTGAGATACTGCGGGATCTCAGCGATGTCAGCGGGAATCATGCCCGCCCGCATGGCCGCGTCGCAGCGCTGCAAAAGGGGCTCCATGTGCTGGGCGAAGAGCTGCGAGCGCTCATCGAGCGCGCGGGTACTATCGGTGTAGAGCACATACATCGGTGTTTCCTTTTGAGGTGTGCGGGCGCCCCGTAGAAGCGCCCGTTGGGCCAGCAATAGACCGGAAATCTGTGCCATCTGTGGACAAAGCTCCGGTTCAGACCTTGCATCGGCCCTACGACTCCGACGAGCGCGCTTTCCCCAGGCTCCCGCCCATCCACTTTATATGGTTCACACCGATCTGCACGAGCTGCCCAAGCGTGTCGGGCCGCGCCGCGCCCTTCAGGAAGGTCACCATCGGGCCGGGCCGCAGGCTCCACTCGCGCGCCGCCCGCCTCGCCCAGTACTCCAGATCCTGCGAGCTCAGGTGCGGGTAGTTCAGCACGGTGTGAGAGTACATATCGTAGTCCTCCCAGCGGTCCATGTTGATCCAGCCGTTCTCCACCGCCTCGTAGTAAAACGGCGTGCCAGGGTAGGGCGTGGCGATGTGGAAGAGCGCGATGTCCACCGGGATGCGCTTCGACAGTGCGATCGTCTGCTGAATGCTCTCGACCGTCTCGCCGGGCAGCCCGATGATGAAGTAGCCCCAGTTCATGATCCCGGCGCGGTGGCTGGCGGCGATCGTCTCCTCGATGCGCTGCACTGTGGTGCCCTTGCGCGCCCGCTTCAGCACCGTCTCGCTGCCGCTCTCCAGGCCCCAGGCGATCATAAAGCAGCCGGCCTGCTTCATCAGCTTCAGCTCGGCCTCGTCCACAAAGTCCACCCGGCTATTGCAGCTCCAGCGCAGCTGTAGCCTCTCTTTGATGATCGTGTTGCAAAGGTCGTACACGAACTCCTTCTTCACCGTGAACAGGTCCGCCTCGAAGTGGATGTGATGCATGCCCAGCTCTTTGAGCATCACCATCTCTTTGAGCACATGCTCGGGGCTGCGGTGGCGCACGCTGGACTGGTAGGTGACGTGCTTGATGCAGTAGCGGCAGCCGGCGGGGCAGCCACGGCTGGTGAGCACGAAGGTGTACGGCCCGCCCACAATCGGCACCTTATACTTGCGCCAGGGCAGCTTGTCGTGCAGCGGGATCGGCAGGTCGTCAAGGTTCTCGATAAACGGCCGGTCGGGGTTGATCACCACGTTGCCGTGCTCGTCGCGGTAGCCGACGCCCAGCGTCTCGCGCAGAGCGCGGGCCACCAGCTGCGGCGCCACGCCCAGGAAGCGCCCGCGCGTGGTGAGGTACGAGGCGTCGGGGAAGGGCAGCTTGCGCCAGGGGGAGGTCAGCTCGCTGTTGCCCACCGACACCGTCTCGCCCGCCTGCTCGCGCTCCACCTGCCGGTCGATGCTGCGGATCACATCGACGATCGTCAGCTCGGGCTCGCCACGGATCACCACGTCCAGGGTCGGGTAGCTCTCCAGCGTCTCGCGGCTCATCGGCGTCACGTGGGTGCCGATCGCCATACTGATCGTGCCCACCGCCTTGCCGATAAAGCTGGTACGCATGTCGTTGGTGAGCGTGGGCGCCGTGGCGTGGGTCACCAGGTAGCGCGGCTTGTGCTTCCACATATAGCGCTCGAACTCTTCCCAGTTCATGCTCAGGCCGATGGCGTCGATCACATCCACGCTGTAGCCGGCCGCCTGCACCACCGCCCCGATCTGGGCCAGGGCCGTCTGGGGCCAGATGATCCCGTCGCGGGTGCGGCGCCCGACGCGCGCGATGTCGCGCAGGAACAGGTCGCCGTCCGGCGAGGGCGGGTTGAGCACCAGCACATCGAGCCGCTTGCTCTGCTCGCGCGGCATCTCCATAAACTTGATCGTCTCGGACCGCTCGTTGGCCTTGGCCGGCGCCACCAGCTTGATGCCGGTCTTCTTATCGCCTGGGGCCAGCCGCTTGGTTGGCTCTGCGGGGGTCTGTGGCTCCTGCTCACTCATCATATGCTCCTGGCGTTATGGGTTCTTGATCTCGCTACCGGCGTACAGCACATTGGGGTAGATATCGTTCCAGTAGGCGACGTCGATCGTGTTTGGGAAGGCGCAGAAGAACTGCGACCAGCGGGTATTCACGCTGCTATCGAAGTTCGTACCCGTCACAAAGAGCGTCCACCCACCCCAGGCAGCTGCGCCTCCGTCGCCCTCAAAGAAGTACAGATTTTCGCCGTGCCCGTCGGGCGCTGGCTCAGGCGTGCCGTGCCCGTAGATCCGCAGCTTGCCCGCTGCGTAGCCGAGCGACGGGTTATGCGTAGCCTGGGCGCCACCGCCAGGATGGTTGCTCTGCCAGCTCTGCCCGCTATCATCGCTGTACTGGTAGCGGATATAGTCTTTCCCTGCGCTGATCCAGGTCAGGTGGTAGCGATCGCCGGGCGTCACCAGCAGACTCGTCGACTGGTCAATCGTTACGCGGGCCGCGTTGTCGCCGCTCACGTTCACCGTAGCGCCCCAGGCCCCGTTCGCCGCCTGCACCCGGCTAAAAAGCGTCCCGTCGTTGTCGGTATTAAAAGAGCCGCGCTGCCACACCGCCAGCAGTCTGCCTGCGCTGTCGAAGGCCAGGTTCGGATGCCAGGCCTTCTGGTTGTCGCTATAGCTCACACCGTCGTCGAGCTGGGTTGCCGCCGACCAGCCCGCCCCGCTGCGGGCACGCTGGTACACCCGCCGCGCGCTCCCGCTCCCCTTCAGGTAGACCACATGTGGCGCCCCGCTCGCATCCAGCGCCAGCGCAAGACTCTGGACACCCTGGCCGCCGACATCTAGGCCGAGGGCGCCGTCGATCGTCTCTGGGCTGTCACCCCAGCTATTCGAGCCGGTTGAGAATGTCGCGTAGCGCAGTGTGCTCAGGCCAGCTCCGCTCGTCGTGCGCTCGTTCCAGGCCACATGGATCGTATCGGCCCCATCGATCGCGATGGCCCACTGACCCACTCCCATCGGCGACTTCGCCGCATCGAGCAGTGTGAAGCCGCTCGGCACCCCCGTGCTGTTGGCTCGGTACATCCGCAGCGTCTGGTTTACATCCGTGCATGGGTACGCTGCGCAGGTGGAGCCGCTGACATACAGGCGGTTGCCGCTGGTGCGTACCAGCTGCTTCGCCGACACATCGGTATAGCCAGGGCCAACCATAATGCTGAGGTTCGCTTCACCAGCGCCTGCGCCAGGCGTGCCCGTCGGCGTCGTGGTAAGCGTGGCCGTCGGCGTCGTGGTAAGCGTGGCCGTCGGCGTCGTGGTAAGCGTGGCCGTCGGCGTCGTGGTAGCGGGCACCGGGTACGCGCTGACCAGCGGCAGCGCCACCCAGCCTGGCCAGACAATCGGATCGTCGGCGAGGCTCAGCGAGAGCGGCAGCGCCACAAGCAGGGCGAGCCCTGCGAGGGCCATCAAGATGTTGCGTCGCTGGCTCATTGGTCGTTACTCGTGCGTGGCGGTTCCCAACTATGGGCGACCTGGCGCTGCTGTGTGCTACCGACACCCAGCCACAGGGCCTGAATGAAAAAAAAGGCCGTGGCGGCAACGAGCAGCAGGCTCATCAGCGGTCCCACCGCAAAATTGGTAGGTCCGTTAAGCCAACCTGCCTCGCGGCTCAGCACGGTAGCGAGCGATGCGTGCAGCGTGGGCGCCACGTGCTTGTGGTACTCGTACAGCACCGCGAGGCTCACGCTGCCGAAGAACCAGCAGACGTGGCTGCGCGTCGGGTGGCGGTACAGCCGCCCGCCCCACCAGAGGCAGAGCCCCAGCGCCAGCAGCAACGGCCAGTTATGGGCCAGCAGCACGTAGCTGTAGCCCAGCACGTAGTGCCACTGGCCAAGCGTCCTGTAGCTCCACTGCTCGAAGCCGTTCACGCTGTCGCGCTCCTTCTAGTGCTCTTCACGCCCCCGCCTACCCGACAACCCGCTCCAGGCCAAGGCTCGGCGCCGACACCGCACGCTCCATGTCGGCCTGCACCTCTACCTCGCGTCGGCTCAGCTCGGAGAGCACGCGCGCCAGGGCCCAGGCGCTCACCAGCTGCACCCCGGTAAGCACCAGCAGCGCGCTCGCCACCGGCGCGAACCAGGAGTTCGGCAGGGCCGGGTTGGTGAGGTTAAAGGCCACTGCGGCGGCGTAGAGCCCGACGCCCACAAGCACCGCCAGCAGGCCAAGCCACCAGTAATGCTTCTCGATTTTGCGCCCGTTGCCGCGCCGCCCGAACAGGCCCTGGCGAATCGGGCGCTGGTGGAACAGGGTCACTACGTAGCTGAAGGTGGTGCCGGTGGTGTAGAGCGTCACACCAGCCACGGCCAGCACCATCGCCCCAAACAGCAGCGGGAAGCTTCCGCCAATGCTCAGGCCGAGTAGCCCGACGACCAGCGGCAGAGCTGCCGTGATCAAGCCGAGCAGCAGCAGCAGCAGCCCAAGGCCGCCGAAGATCCGCACCGGATTATAGGTGAGGGCCGTCCAGACGATGCTCTTAAGGAAGCGCAGGCCATCGCGCACCACGCTCAGCTTGCTGCGCCCGCTGCGCTCCTTGTAGGGGATCGGCAGCTCGACGATCTTGAGGCCCTCGTGCAGGGCGCGGGTGCTCATGGCCGGCGTAAAATCCAGCGTGTCGGGCAGGGGATAGACGCGCGGCAGCACCGAGCGGCGCAGCACCCGCTGCCCCGAGGCACTATCGGTGATACGCGTGCCCGACACCAGCGAGAGCAGGCTGGCGAAGATCGTGTTGCCCACCCGGCGCACCAGCGGCATCTCGCTGCGCTCGCCGGCCATGCGGCTGCCGATCACAATCTCGGCGCCGTCCAGGGCCAGGGCGCACATGGCCGGGAAATACTCTGGCGGGTAGGTGCTATCTGCATCGAGGAAGCCGAGCAGCTCGCCGTTGGCCGCGCAGAAACCGGTCTTCAGGGCGCCGCCGTAGCCGCGGTTCTGCTGGCGGATCAGCCGCACACGCGGGCCCATCGCCTGCACAATCTCCGCCGTGCGATCCCGCGAGCCGTCATCTACCACGATGCACTCGAGCTGCGCTACGCCCGCCGCACGCAGGCTAGCCTCGGTGGAAAGCACGCGCTCGACGATGGCTGCGATGCCCTGCTCCTCGTTGTAGGCCGGGATGACAATCGAGAGTGTGGTCATTGGGTGCTCCCCTTTCGAGCGACGATGCTAGTAGACCGATAGCTCCGCAAGCCGCGCCCGCGCCAGCGGCTCTGCCTGCAAATCACGGACAACCCGCGCCGGGTTGCCGACAGCCACACAGTAGTCGGGCACGTCGCGCGTCACCACGGCCCCAGCGCCCACGACGGCATTCCGCCCCACCCGCACGCCATCCAGTAGGATGGCCCCGCTGCCGACCCAGGCGCCGTCGGCGATGCTGATGCCCTGTGCCGTGATGCCCTGCTGGCTGATCGGCCGTGTCGTGTCGGCGAAGACATGGTTCACGGCCAGCACCTGCACCAGCGTGCCCAGGTACACATCGTCGCCGATGCTGATGCCGCCCTGCCCGCGCAGCACGCAGCCCTCGCCCACCAGCGAACGTGCGCCGATGCTGATGCCCGCCCTCGGCAGATCGCGGAAGTTGTACACGTGCAGCAGCGCGTTCTTCATCACCAGGCTCTCCGGCCCAATGCTGATCCCACCAGGGCAGGCGTGCAGGTAGACCCCGTGATCCAGGTAGACGCCGCGCCCGAGCCGCACGTTGGCAGCGAAACGAATGCGGACTCCATCCTCAATCGCGGCGAGGCCGTCCATCTGGAGGATGCTGCGGTAGAGCAGGGCCCGCAGCGCGATGCCCGGCAGCGCCGGCACCCACCCCGCCACAGCCTGGGCTAGCTGCTCGCCAATGTAGCGGGGCAGCGTGCCCGCCTGGCGCGCGATGTAAAGCTGAAGCTGGTTGCCCATCGTCAGAGCTCCGTGTCAGTTGCTGGCTCGTCGCCGTCTGCCAGCGGGCGAGCGTTCCGCCGCCCAGTGCGGCCCCGCGCTATGGTGGGGCGCGTCGGTTTGCGGCCCGTAGAGCGCTGCGAGCGGTCCTGCGCGATCGGCGTGATCAGGATGCCCGGCGGCGGGGTGATGATCGGCGGCGAGGGTGGCGCAACGGTGACGACCTCCTCGGTGCCCACAGAGCGCGCCACCAACTCCTCGAACGACGTTGCCTCTGGCAGCGGCGCCGCTCGGCGGACATCCTCCACACTGGGCGCAACGCCATACTTGGCGTCTGTCAACTGGGGGGCCGTGCTGCGCCCCGGCAGCGAGATGGTAATACCCTCGCGGTCGATGGCGAAGGCAAGGCGACCGTGCCGGCGGCGGGCGCTGCGCTGCGGCCGGGGGGCTGTCACCGTCACTGCGCCAAGCAGTCGCGCGTCCGGGCTATGCAGCAAGCGCGCCTTTGTCTCCTCGATCTGCATGCGCGAGTCGGCAGCGGGGTTGAGCACCAGCACAACACCGTCAACCAGTGGGGCCAGTAGGGCCGCATCGGCGCCGCTGAGGGCGGAGGGGCCGTCGAAGATCACGACGTCGGCCACCGTCTGCAGGTGGCGCACCAGCTCGGGCCAGTGCAGCAGCGGCACCAGCGTCGAGTGGCCATCATCGTGGGGGCGACCGGGCAGGAGCACGACGTTGGACAGGTGGGTGGCGCGCAGCCGTACCCAGAGCTCGGCGGGGATGGACGGCCCGCCACGGCTCGACCAGCGCTCGATAGCGCCGCCCGTGGCGCGGGCAGCGCTGATGCCGCCCTCGCGCTCGGTGATCAGGCGGCTCACGTGCGAGCGCGCCAGCTCCGCATCTACGAGCAGCACCTTGTGCCCAGCCTCCCCAAACACACCAGCCAGATCGATTGCGTACTCGCTGCGGCTCTCGCTTGGCTCGGGGCTGCTCACCAGCAGCATGCGGGGCGGGCTGCCATGGGCGGCGAGCACAAGCTGCGTATGCGTCTCGCGCACGGCGCGCTGGTGGCCGGCGCTACGGGGCGCGTGCTGGGGGCCGTAATGCACGCCGCCGAGGTTGCGGATACCCATGCGCTGCCGGGTTACCGCACCAGGGCGCCAGCGCGTATCGAGTATGTCGAGCAGTATGGCCGCGACACAGGCTACCAGCAGCCCGCCAAAGCCGGCGCCCGCAACAATCAGGACCGTCTTCTGGGGCAGCGGCGCAGCAGGCGGCACGGCCCGCTCGAAGAAGGCGAGCGTATTGACGTCGGCGTTGCTCTGCAGCCGCAGCAGGCTGTTGTACGCTGCCTCGTAGCGCTCGCGCGCCTTCCCAAGCTCGTCGATCTGCTCCTGGTTCTCGCGCAGGTCCACGGCGGCGTTCAGCTGCCGCTGACGATCACGCAGCTCCACGAGGCGGGCGTCTGTCTCCGCCACAGAGGCTTGGGCCTCGCGGAGCTGGCGCTCAACCTCGGCCCGCTGCGCGGCCACCTTCTCCGGCGCGTTGGGGCCGTAGGCGATCAGCTGGTCGCCCAGGGCGTTGGCGAGCGCCGCAGCCCGCTGCGGGTCGCTGTCGGTGATCACAATCTCGATCAGGTTCGCCTGCGGGTTGATCTCCGTCCAGAGCAGCCGATCAATCAGCTGCCAGGCGAACGGGAGCTGCAGCTGCTCTGCGGCGGCGCGCTGGATCACCTCGCGGCGCAGCAGCACCTCGTAGAAACGCGCTAGCGAGTTGCTCACCTCCACCGCAAAGCGGTCCGGGGCGGCGACCTCGAAGTTGTTGCCCACCATCAGGCTTGCGCGGGCGCGGTAGTAGTCGGGCTGCCCACGGGCCAGCACGGCTGCACTGCCGGCGGCGAGCGCCGTAGCCAGAAAGAGCAGCGGCCACCAGCGCAGCAACGCGCGTGCGTAGGCCCAAAGTTCCTGCCAGCTCAGCATGGGTAGGTAGGCTCCTCCGCGCCAACGCTCAAGGCGGGGCGAGGCTGTACGCGGCCTGTGGCGCGCTTCCAGCGCTGGGGGGCTTGCGCCTCAGCGGCACAGATCCAGTGGGCCGCCGCCAGCAGATCGTCGGCGACGGCGCTAGGCGTGCAGGCGCCCCGCTCCACGGCGGGTAGCTGCTCCAACCCGCGCCCCGTACGCACCAGCACCGTACGGCAGCCAACGCTCTGGCCAGCGGCGATGTCGCTCGCTGCGTCGCCGACCAGGTAGGCCTGACGCAGCTCAAGCCGGTAGGTTTTGGCGAGATCGATCAGCATGCCGCGCTGCGGCTTGCGGCAATGGCACCGCTCATCGGCCCGGTGCGGGCAGCAGCGCACAGCCTCGATCCTGGCGCCGGCCTGCTGGGCGGCGCGCACCAGATTGTGGTGGATGTTGTCCAGCGCCGCCTGGGTGAACAGCCCACGGCCAACGCCGGCCTGATTGGTGACCACGAAGATGCGGAAGGCGGCCCGCTGGAGCAGCTGTAGTGCGTCGAGTGCGCCTGGCAGAAACAAAAATTCCTCCCAGGAGCGCACATACTCGGCGCGGTTCGCGTTGATCACACCGTCCCGGTCGAGGAAGACCACGCCCATAGGAAGCTCCTCACACCTCGGCGGCCAGCCAGGCCATAAGCGGCACACGTCTAGCCGGGGTACGACAGGCGTCGCACCAGGCGCTGTGCGTGATATGTCCACTCCGCTGTGTGAGCGAACGATACAGGCGGGGCTTAAACGGGGGCTAAATCGGCGCTAACAGGCCCTGACAATCCTGTTACGGTCTATAGCAATGCGCCCAAGCTGCAAGCTGCTAGCTGCTAGCTTGTCTAAGGTGCTAGAAGCAGGTCAAGGCGGGGGTAGAGTTCCACCCGGCTTGGGGTAGCGCCAAGCATCACAGGCACCTCGGCTGCTGCTTGGCCGCCCGCCGGGATGAAGATAATGCTACTACTACCGCCGCCGCTGATCGCCCCCGCCGCGTCGTAAGCGATGGCCACCATCGTAAGATTCTCGAGATCCTGGCTGTAAGGATTGCGCACGATCCCAGTGACCGCAGGCCGCTCCCCCTCCACCAGGGCGATATTCTCGACCCCAATCGTGGGCATGGGCACGGCCTGCACGAAGAGGCTGCGGCTCAGGAGCACCTCGACGCGGGCGACCTGTAGGCCCTCAGGCAGGCTCAGACCGCCGGCTACTCCCGTCTGTACGCCTGGTCCCACCAGCGCAATCACCCCGGCGTCGGTGCGCAGGACGATCCCAGCGCTGTCGTAGCCCACAACCTGGAAGCGCGTATCGCGCCCGATCAGGTCGGGGTTCGGGTTTACCAGCGTGAAGGCGTAGGTTGCGGCGGCGCCGACCTGGGCAAAGCCCTGTGCCACAACTCGCAGCGCCTGTGGCGCTGGCGTGGCCGTGGGCGCCGTCGTGGGTTGCGGCGTAGCTGTGGGCTCCCGCGTAGCTGTAGGTTTGGCCAGCGTGGGGGCCAGCGTGGGGGCCAGCGTCTCGCTGGGCGTCGGGGCGAGCTTGGCCGTCGCGGCGCTGCTGGGGGCGAGGCTGGCTCCGGTGGCTGTGGGAGGGGCCGTAGCGACGCTGGTAGTCGCTGCGGCGCTAGTAGTCGCTGTCGCTGGCGCGTCAGCGGCGATCAGCGGCGGGAGCGTGGGGGCCGCCGTCAGGCGTAGCAAGATGCGCCCGACAACCAGCAAAGCAACGAGAAAGATCGTCAGGGCGGCCAGGAACTGCCAGGAAAAGCGGATCTGCATAGGCGTGATCTCGGCTGCTATGGGCCGCGCCAGGTATCTGTATCTGCGTTTAGTGTGTGATAGTATATACGATCCCCATTTGTGCATTGATGCGCAACGCCGTTGCTATTTCGACATTCGCCGGTGCCAGCTGCCAATCAGGAGGTGCGCCTTGATCATCTCACGCACGCCGCTGCGGATCAGCTTTGCAGGTGGCGGCAGCGACCTCGCCGCCTTCTACCGCCAGGAGCCTGGCGCCGTCATCAGCATGACCATCGACAAGTACATCTACATCACCGTCAACGCCAAGTTCGACCATCAGATTCGGGCCAGCTACTCCATCACCGAGATCGTCGAGCGCGTAGAGGATCTGAAGCATCAGCTGATCCGCGAGTCGCTCAAGCTTGTGGGCCAGACCCGAGGCGTAGAGATCACCTCGATCTCCGATATCCCCTCGCAGGGCACCGGCCTCGGCTCATCCAGCTCGTACACCGTGGGCCTGCTGAACGCGCTCTACGCGTTCCGCGGCAAGTTCGCCGGCGCCGAGCGCCTGGCCCGCGAGGCCTGTATGATCGAGATCGAGCGCTGCAGCGCGCCGATCGGCAAGCAAGACCAGTACATCGCGGCCTACGGCGGGCTCCAGTTCATCCAGTTCAACCCCGACGAGACGGTCTTTGTCGACCCGGTGATCTGTCGCCCACAGACGCGCCAGCTGCTTCAGGAGCGCCTGCTGATGCTCTACACGGGCATAACCCGCCAGACGGGCGACGTGCTGCGCGAGCAGCAGGCCAACACCGAGCGCGATGCGGCAAAGCGCCGCAGCGTCCGCCGCCTCGTCGCGCTCGCGCACGATCTGCGAGCGACTTTGCAGCACGACGAGCTTGATCGCTTCGGCGAGGTGCTGCACGAGGGCTGGATGCGCAAGCGCGAGCTGGCCACTGGGATCAGCAACCCACACATCGACGACTGGTACGAGCGCGGGCGAGCAGCCGGGGCCGCCGGCGGCAAGATCCTAGGCGCAGGCGGCGGCGGCTTTCTGCTGCTCTACGCGCCCGTCGAGCGCCACGCTGCGATCTTGGCGGCCCTGCCAGAGCTTCAGCACACACGGGTGCAGTTCGAACCCCAGGGCAGCAAGATTATCTACGTCGAGGAGCGCGGCTAGCGCTATGCTACGCATAGTATTAGTAAAAAATAAGTAAAAACAGGACCATATGCTGATAGCAGCGGCGCGCTAGCCCCGCTACACTCCGGCCATCTGTGCGCACCGCGGCGACAGCCTGCGTGGCAAGGAGCTAGGAATGCCGAGATGCTCTGGGCTGTCGAGGAAGCTACTGGTAGCAGGCGTGGCCGCTACGTTGCTACTCGGGCTCAACCCACCCCAGCAGGGAACCGCGCAGGGCGATGGGCGGACAACGCTCTACCTGCCCCAGCTGTCCAAAGACGGCGTCCCCGCCATTGTGTTCGTCTCGCGCCAGATTCGCGACACCGGCACGATCTACTGGGACCTGCCGAAAGATATGCCTGGCGTCGGCCCCCACTCGCGCTTTCGGCCCGCCGCGCCGGGGCGCCTCTTGATCCGTGAGAGCGACGGCACGCTTCGTACGCTCGTCGATGGCGCGCGCCCAACCGCCGCAAGCCTCAACCTGATCGACGTGAACGCCCCCGACGTCTCCTATGACGGCAAGACCATCGTCTTCGCAGGGCTCCCGGCGGGCACCTATAGCCAAGCGCCTGGCGTGCATCCTGGCGCCTGGAGAATCTACAGCATCGAGGCCGATGGGCGCAGGTTGCGCCAGGTGACGAAGAGCGACCAGCAGCTCGATCTGTCGTCGCTCGGGCCGGCCGGCCCTCCGCTGGAGGGCTACGACGACGGCGACCCGGTGTGGCTGCCCGATCAGCGGATTGTCTTCTCATCAACCCGCTGGCCCGCCTATGCGCAGTACAGCGGCACGCGCGCCACCAACCTGCACGTGGTCAACGCCGATGGCACAGCCTTGCACCGCATCACCGCCGAGCGCAACGGCGCCGACAGGCCGCTCGTGGACCCACTGACGGGCAAGCTTGTCTACGCACGCTGGTGGCGCAATCACCGCTTCCCGTCCGCGAGCATGGCGACGATCAGCGACCCTGCGGGCGGCTTCCTGCAAAAGGACGGTCTAACCACCGACCGGGGCAATCATGTCGGCGGCCCCGACAGCGCGTTCCGCAACGCCTGGCAAGCGGCGACGATCAACCCGGATGGAACGGGCCTGATGATGTGGACGGGCCGACTGCTCCTGGAGGAGGCCAATCATACCTACGGCGGCGCCTTTCTGCCGAATGGCCAGCTGGTTGCGAATTTCTTCCCTATGTACAACATGAGTGAGGCAAGTGGCTTCGGAGGGCTCCGTCGCTACACGCGCGGCCCTGAAGCTTATGTGCCGATCATCGGTGTCTCTGCCCTCAGCAAAGACTACGTGAACCCCAGCAATCCTACCTCCTTCGGCGTGCTTAAGGGCGCCTACGCTGCCGAGCCCGAGGCGCTCTCCAACAGTCGGCTCGTCATCTCTTGGGCCAAGGATATTAACCAGGACTACGGGCTCTACACGGTTGGCACCGACGGCAGCGAGCTGAAGCTGCTGTTCGATCTGCCTGGCACCGCCGAGCTGCGGGCCCGTGCGGTGCGCCCCCGGCCGCTGCCGCCACGCATACCCGACACAGTCGCCCTGGGCGCCAGCCTGGTGCCGCCGCCCGCCGCAGGACCCTATGATCGCGACGGCACGTTCAGCTTCGACGTGCTCAACATCTACGCCAACGCGCCCGTAGACGCCGATATCGTCAGCGCGCCGCCTGTGGGCTCGGCCACCACCCTGCGCTTTTTCCTCGACCATCAGCGGACGAGCCAAGGCTCATTTCCGAGCCTCGACTGGCCGATCTTGCTGGCCGAGCTGCCTGTCAGCGCTGCCGGAGCCGTCCGCAACAACAATGCGCCCGCCAACCTGCCGCTGTTCGAACAGCTGCGCAACGCGACAGGCGGGGTGCCGCTGCTCCCCGGCGGTGGGTCGGCCCACGTGGCGGGCATGAACTTCGGCCGAGCCGGCGAGCAGGTGCGCTGCGTGGGCTGCCACGCCGGGCACTCGATGATCCCGGTGCCGACGACGGGCGACGCCGCGTGGACGAACCTGGCGCCGGGCGCCTCCGTGAGTGTCTCATCGAGCCGCGACCCAAACTACAACGACGGTGTCAATGATCGACGCGTGATGAAGGGGCCGATCTACAGCTACTGGACCAGCGCCAACGGGCAGACAGCCGGCCAGTGGGCGCAGCTTACCTTTTCTGTGCCGATCACGGTGCGGACAGTGCGGCTGTACAACCCACGGCGCGGCGATGAGGCCAACGCGAGCCTCCAGGTGGAGGGCGCCACGGTTGTGCTCTACGCCGATGCTGCGGCGACCCAGGAGGTTGCCCGCGCCGCAGTCGGGCCGCTTGCGACAGCGGGCACGAACGTAGCCTTTTCGGATGTGCGCGTCCGCGCGGTGCGCGTGCTGATCGATGGGATGAGCGGCACGTTTTACGGGATGCGCGTGGCGAGTCTCGCCGAGGTCGAAATCATTGGGCGTGGCGAGGCGCCATAGGCCAATCTGACGGATGGTATTACCCCTGCTGGAAGGCGGCGTCAAAGGCCACGCTCGCGGGCGTCAGGTCGAGCCGACGCACCAGCGCCAGCGCCTCGGGCGCGCCCTGCTCGCGGTTCATGCCGTTGTCCTCCCACTCGATCAAGAGCGGCCCCGTGTAGCCCACCGCGTTGAGCGCGCGGAAGACCCGCTCGAACGGCACGCCGCCCCACCCCGGCGACACGAAGTCCCACCCGCGCCGGTAGTCGCCAAAGAAGCGATGCGACGATAAGATGCCGTTGCGGCCGTCGAGGTTGCGCACCGACGCCTTGACGTGCAGGTGGTAGATCTTCGCGCCGAACTCGTACGCGTAGGCCACCGGGTCGAGCAGCTGCCAGTAGAGATGGCTGGGGTCGAAGTTGATGCCGAAGGCCGGGCGGTTGCCGATGGCCTCCAGGGTGCGCTGCGTAGTCCAGAAGTCGTAGGCGATCTCGCCAGGGTGAACCTCTAGGGCGAACTTCACACCAACCTCGTCGAACACGTCGAGGATCGGGTTCCAGCGGTCGGCAAACTCCTGGTAGCCGTCCTCGATCATCTGCGGCGGCACCGGCGGAAATCTGCTTGGAAGAATCATCCGGGTCGTTGACAGGGGTGGACAGAGACTGACTTTAGCGCATTGGGAAGCCAAAACTCGTTCTGGCTTCTGGACGGTGATTGACCCTGAGCGACCCCCAACTGCTCCCGTATTTGCTCCCGGCGCAGTTGCGGCAGATGGGGACGGTGGTCGATGTACCCCTGATCCACTATTGGGTATGGAAAACAATTTGAACGCGCATTACAGAACGTAAGAACCAAAAAGACTCTTAAATGTCGCCGAAATTCATCGTTGCGATAGATTAAAAGCAACCTCTTGTGTAAATCGTTTTACATCATCGCCAGTGGGCGTTGATGGACGTAGAGTATGCAGCGGCACCAATTGGGAAGAAAGCGGAGGGGCTCATAAGCTTGACATCCGCCCTGGCTATGAAGCGACCTCTACAGAGTACGGGCTCTCCAGGGGTAACTGGTCGGATATGCGCTATCTGGCCGCCTATGGCGCTCCTCTGCTCCGTCAGGCTTCAGACGCCAATACAGGAGCGGCTGCTTCCTCTCGTTCGTAGCGGATCTGCTCGGCCCGACAGACGGCATCAGTGTAGTTGACCTGACCCCCGAGCGCGTCGCGGCGATCAGGGGGTAGCTGCAAGTTCCTGGCCGGAGCCGACAATCGCCTGATAGGGGCTAGACAGAGTTATTCTGATGTCCTATTATGCAAGCTATCACATAGGATCTACACATCGAGGTGGGCGCGCTTGTCAGCTACGAGAGCGGACGGCAGAGCTTCGCGGGGCCCTCGAAGATTTTTCTAATGCACGCGCTTCAGATCTTGGGTTAGTGGCATGTTCGGCTCAGGTGGCCTGCTGTATGCTTAACTGCAGGGGAGGCACCATGGTCATACTCGAGATTACGGTCCAGTGGAAGCGGGGCGATAAGTGGAAGCGGGGCGATAGCTGGACCGTCATCGTCGAGCAGACGATGCCCGGCTCGTTCCTGCCGGTGCGCAGCGAGGGGCTGCTCCAGCTCAAACTGACAGAGCTCCTGGCTCAAGTCTCCCCACGTAGCTACGGCACCGTGCTCGGCGAAGCTCTCTTCTGCGGCGATGTGCGCGACGCCTTCGTGCGCGCGACGCGAGCGAGGACCGCCTGTATGTCTTGCTCTGCGTTGAGGATCGCGAGCTACGAACTTTACGTTGGGAGCGGCTGTGTGCCCCACTTGACCGGGACTGGAACTTCCTGGCCCTCGACCAGCGCGTGCCCTTCTCGCTCTACCTCCCTAGCCTCTCTGATCGGCGTTTCCCGCCGATTGGCCGCCGCGACCTGCGGGGGTTGATCCTGACAGCCAGCCCTATGCACGCGCATCACGGCCGAGCACTACACGCTGCTGCACATTATTTGCCACGGTCGCTACATCCGGCAGGATGGTGACACGGTGCTTTTCCTTGCCGGAGATGACGATCAGGTTGACCCGGTGACTGGCTCTCGCTTGCTCGAGCGGCTCGGCCGGTTGCGCGGGGCACGCGGCCTGCCGCAGTGTATCTTCCTGGCGAGCTGTGAGAGCGCCAAGGCAGAAGCCGAGGGGGAGCTAGGCGGGCTGGCGCAGCGGCTCGTGCGCGAACTGGGCATGCCAGCGGTGATCGCGATGAGCGAGGCGGTGTCGGTAGCTACCGCCCAGGCCCTCGCGGCAGGATTCTACCCGCGGCTGCACGAGCATGGGGAGGTCGACCGGGCACTAGTGGAGGCGACCGCCGGGCTGGCGGGACGCTACGACTCCACCTTGCCAGCACTGTACAGCCGTACGGGTGGCCGCCCACTCTTCGGCGAGACGGCGGATCGCCCGCTCTCACCGCAAGAGATCGACCTCGGGTTGGCGGGGATGGCGAATCTGGTTGCTGAGCGCGCTCCCGTGCTGATCCCAGAATTTGACAGGCTGATCGCAACCTTGCGTAGCGTCCTTGACGTCGATCCGGCAGCGATAAGTAGCGAGGACCGCTCGGTGCGCGCGGCGCTCGATGAGGTCAACGCACTGTGTCAGGAGGCGATCGATCTCGGCTTCTTCGCGCTGGCGCTTGGGCATGGGCCGCCACCATACGATGGCCGCTGCCCCTTCCGCGGGCTCTACCCCTTCCGCGCCGAGGACCGCGAATTCTTTTTTGGGCGCGAGGAGCTAGTCGAACAGCTGATACAGCGGCTTGATACTCACCCTTTTCTGGCGGTGCTGGGCTCATCGGGCAGCGGTAAGTCATCACTCGTGCTGGCGGGGCTAGTCCCGACGCTGCAGGCGAGAGCGCCGGAGCTACAACTGGCATATATGACCCCGGGCAGCGATCCCCTCGTGCAACTCGAGGCTATCCTATTCCAGGCGCAGGGGGAGGAGTCTGTCCTCGTCGTGGACCAGTTCGAAGAGCTGTTTACGATTTGTACAAGCGAAGACAGGCGCGTCGCTTTCTTGGATCGGCTGCTGGCATTGGTAGACCAGCAGCAGGTCATACTGACCATGCGCGCCGACTTCTGGGGCGAGTGTGCGCCCTATCGCGCCTTGACAGCGGCAATTGTGCAACACCAGGAACTGATCGCCCCGCTGGACACGGCCGAGCTACGCCGCGCGATGGAACTGCAGGCGCAGCGGGTCGGCCTGCGCTTCGAGGCCGATCTGAGCAGCACGATCTTGGATGATGTGCGAAGCGAGCCGGGCGCGATGCCGCTGCTGCAGCATGCGCTCCGAGAGCTGTGGAGTCGGCCGAGGTGGCCCACGAGGGGTTCCTCCGCTCCTGGCCGCTACTGCGGGCCTGGCTCGATAGGGATCGCCCACAGCTGCTCCTGCGCGAGCAGGTCGCTGACGCAGCGCGCGCTTGGGGGTCGGCCATGCGCAATCAGAGCCTGCTGGTGCATCGCGGTGACAAGCTACAAAGGGCCCTTGACCTGGACAAGTCTGATCAGGTAGGTCTGAATAGCTCTGAATGGAAGTATCTCAACGAGTGCTCAAGGCAAGAGACAGAAGAACGGTGGCTACGCAAGCTGCCTCGGGCGCTTGCAATCGCCGCGCTGGCAGCGATCGTGGCCCTTCAGTCGCTCCGGCTCCTCGCACGTGGAGACGTGACGAACCCTCTCGGCGGGCCGATCACCATGGGCAGCATAGGCGGAGACGCGCAGCCCGCAGAGGCCCCGGCCTGGGTAACTACGGTAGCCCCGTTCAGGCTGGAGCGCTACGAGGTGACAAATCGACAGTACTGGATATGTGTCCTCGCGGTCGTGTGCGACAGACCCAAGGAGCTTAGCGGGTACAGCGATGCTGGCCGGTCGGCACATCCCGTTGTCAGCGTGACCGCATCTCAGGCCGATACATTCTGCCGGTGGATCGGCCGCAGGCTGCCTACAGAAGTGGAGTGGGAGTGGGCCGCTCGTGGGGGGGGCGCGCTGCGCCGATGGCCGTGGGGGCCGAATGCTCCGGACACACAGCGGGTGAATGTACAATTCGGCCCCGATGAGGCAACGACCCTCCAGCCAGCAGCCAGCTATCCCGACGGCGCAACACCGGACACACACATCTTTAATCTGGCCGGCAATGCTATGGAGTGGACAGCAACACCCTATCAGTCCTACCCCTATAACCCCGACAGCGCTCAAGCCCGCTGGGATGGTGACCCAGTCGCTGCGCCAGCTGGATTGGTTGTCCGCGGCGGTAGCTTTAAAAACGATCTACGGTTTACGAGCTACCACACCCGGCCTGGTGGGACGCGGCAGGATGTGCTGGCCGTGCTGTGGGGGCAGGAGCCGGTGTTCCGCCTCAATGCCGAAGCCCTGGCCTGGTTGGCAGACACGAGTCTGCCCGCGCCCATCCGCAAGCGCCTCGTGGTGGTGCTGCCGTGGGACACCGAGCTGGCGGCAGATGCGCTGGGTCGCCACCTGACGGCGGGGGGCGTGACCCTGAATCGCCAGCAGCAGCAGCAGGTCGGGGATGCGTTGGCGGTGGCGGCCTACCACGCGCAGACCCGCGTCCCCATCCTGGGCTGGCTGCTGAGTGATGATGCGGCAGTGTATGACTGACCGATACCCACGCGCTGTGCTGGATCCACGATTGGCGTCACTACGCCAAGCTGCGTCCGGTGCTGGCGTGCCACCAGCGCCTGCTGGACGATTTCCGGACGGACGACTGGGCCTTCTACCGCGCTGTGCTGGCGTACCGGGAGGCGCCGACTACGCAGGAACGGGCGCGCCTGGCGGACGCCTTCGATACGCTGGTGGACCGTCAGACGGGCTACATGGCGCTGGACGACCGGATCAGCAAAACGGCGGACAAGCGGGCCGAGCTGTTGGCGGTCTTGCAGCATCCTGATCTCCCGCTGCACAACAATGCCATGGAACTCG
>Ga0105044_10001457_pt1 | contig 31585 bp, 26 predicted proteins | sample MAT01_FD_78092 | JGI IMG/M metagenome (GOLD analysis project Ga0105044, IMG submission 78092) | Freshwater microbial communities from Lake Fryxell liftoff mats and glacier meltwater in Antarctica - MAT-01 | ecosystem: Environmental > Aquatic > Freshwater > Ice > Liftoff microbial mat | place...
CATCGTGGCGAGGCGCACGCCGGGGCCCGGGGCTTCGTCCTCTTTGAGGATCGCGACCGTGAGGCTGCGTCGGGTGAGCTGCTCACTCCAGGTCTTGCGCAGGTCGTTGGTGCGGACCGCGACACAGATCGACTCGGGGGCGATCGGCGGGCCGAGGTCCTGCACCTCATCGGAGAGCACCGCTGAATAGGGAGGCGCCACGGCGCAGGACGCGAGCGCGTGACGGGCGTCGCGCACCACGTCGGCGAACTCGACGAGACCACGCGAAACGAGCGCCGCGCGATAGACCGCGAGCACCGCCAGCAATGCCATCTCTGGCCGCTCCTTTCGTCGGAGATGCGACGACTGTCCCGATCTCTTCGCAGCTGGCCACAGCCTGCGTGCCCAGGAACTGGCCCACTACGCGCTGGCGGTCTTGCTCGATGAGTATCTGCGCGCGTTCCCGCTCGCGTATGGAGAACTGCTCGAGCTCCTGGTGATGGAGCCCAATGAGGTGGTGCGAAGCGCAGACGTGGGCCAACTCTGGGCGATGCTCGAGCCGCTCTTCTGCGGATGGGCGCTGCAGCTCGACGCGAGTCTCGACCCGAAGGAGAAAGGAAAAGTCGGTCGGACCCTAAATCGGTTCGGCGATATCCTGCCGTGGGACGACGATGCCAAGGGTTCCACCGAGAAGCGGCAACGCGCAGTCGACAACTCGATCGATGCCGTCTACGCACGCGCCGAAACCGAGCAGGAGAAGGCCCGAAAAGCGGTCTACTGGGCCGCTACACGGGCCCGAATGATCAAGTCCACAGGTCGCCCGACAGCCTCGTCGGCCGTGTACGTCCGCTGGATCTGATACGCGACGTGGCTGCGCTTGCAGCCGTCGCGAGCCTGCGATTCCGATTGCGAATTGCCGCTGACACGAAGTCGCAGGCCTCAGTACCCTCGCTGGCAGGCCTTTCGCAGGCCGCGGTGCGATCGAACCGAAAGTAGAAACCACCGCAAGGGGGGGCTAGGGGCTCGAGATACGGTGCCAGATGGCGGGATGGACAGGGCCTTCGGTTGGCTAAGGCGCCCTCTTGGGCCGCGTCGTTTTCTTCGGTCCAGGGGCAGGTGCTTCGTCGGGGACGGTAAGGCCGCGCGCGATCAGTTGTCGAATGGCCTCCGCCCGCGAACCGATGCGTCGCGCGAAGCGCCAGTCGTCGACGGTCTCGAGCTCGGTTGGGGTCAGCACAACCTGAAACCGCGCGGTCTTCAACTCGGTCATGCGCAGTGTTGTAGTGCGACCAGCGCACTCTTTCAAGCAGTGAGCTTGACTAATGATCTGCACTACATCACTATTCAGATCGGCCGAGGCGGGAGTTCGTACCTCCCGCCCGGCCTGAACCCCTCGCTGCGCCCACGTGCGCTGTTCTCGAAGAGTATGGTGCTCGAGCTGCACGCCGAGCTCGATGGCTTCGAGGGGCACCCGCGAATGGAGGTTACGCGCACCAGGATCGCGCGCACGCTCGTGCAGATATGACGATGGGCCGCGGGCGATCGGACCTTCGCGGAGGCGGTGCCGGTGCCCGAGGTGGTGCCCTTCAAGGCGCCGCCGAAAGCGCGCACGCGGGCGGTGACCTGGCATCAGCTCGACGCCGTGATCGCGCAGTCGCACGGGCGGCATCGCAAGCTCCTCGTGCTCATGCGGTACACCGGGCGTCGGGTGAACCAGGCGATGCAGCTCCTCTGGAGCGACGTCGACATGAAGCGCGCGATCCTTCATTTGCGACCCGAGCTCGGCAAGTCGACAGCGGAGAAGGTAGGGCGCGAGATCCCGATGTCGCCTCATCTGGTCGCCGAGCTCGCGATGTGGGGAACCCGCTCAGGCTACCTTGCACCGATCGGCGACAAGACCTCGCGCAAGCCTCGCGGCCGCGACGTGTGGCGCTTCTGGGAGCGTGCCGGCATCGACCCGATGTACTGGCGCGGGCGTCCGCATCACGCGTTCCGCAAGGCCCTCATCTCATGCCTGAAGGCGCAGGGGATCGACCCCGAAGCGATCGAGTACTACGTCGGCCACGACCTCGAGATCCGAGGCACCTGCGCCGACCCGTGGGCGCTTGACCTCGCAGCGATCGCGACCGCCATCCCTGAAATCGGAGAGGCTCCCGAAGACCACGAGCACTTCGTGCACCCGCGACCGCTCCGGCTTCGGGTGTGGCCTTGGAGTGTCCAACGCGTCCGTCGAATCCTGAAAGCAACAGTATTGACGGCATCTTACGGAGACTTGGCGGAGGCCCAGGGGAATCGAACCCCCCCAGGACGCCTCTCGACGCCCTGCATCGGTTTTGAAGACCGAGCAGCCCACCAGGACCGTCGGGCCTCCGCGGCCTATATAGGGGAACTGCGTTGCCCTTGCCACTGCGCAGCGTGGCTGGGTCTCAGGGTTCCGTTCCATGAAAAGAACGGGTCGCGCGGCCGCGCCAAAGGCGGGTGGGCCTTGGGATCGGGCAAGGACCTGTAAGCGGCTGCTTCCGAGAGCGCCGTGGCGGCCCTAGGATGCGCTCGAGCGAGGCCGGGCCATTCTCGTTCGGGCTTGCCGGCAGCGGCAGCCCAAGCCGATAAGCCTGGCTCGAAGGGCGCATCGGAGGGTGGCCATGCAGCGTGTTTCTGATGTCGCTGGACTCATGAAGGACCCTCGGCGCGCGTGTGCGCACGTGCTTACATCGATCGCAGTCGCTGTTGCAGCTGGCGCGTGCGACACGCCGATCGAGGCCCCCGCTCCGGCAGCCGCCCCAGGCCGCGATGACGCCGCTTCGCTGCCTGCGGCGATCCCGTTCGCCCAGCGCTTCGGTGCCGATGGCGCCTACCGACTCGATGCCGCCGTGCCGCTCGCGTTCCGGCGCGCGGTCACCTTCAATGCACAGAAGGGCGACGAATCCGACAGTCGCCGCGCTGCCGACCCCGAGAACTACAGCATCACCGCGCCCCCCGATGACATCGCCAGCGTGCGGCCGATGACCGAGTGGGAGCCGATGAGCGCGCTCGTCTTCGCCTATCCCTCGTATGCCGCCCTCCTCGATCAGGCGTCCGATACGTTCGTCGAGATCGCCCGGTACGCCTCCGACTACGGCGAGGTCTGGGTCCTCTTCGACGGCCAGCAGGCGGAGACCCTCTTCAAGCAGAAGCTCGCCCGGGCCAACGTCCCGAGCGAGAAGATCGGCACCGTCATCAAGTTCCTGCGCACCCGGCTCGAGACCTTCTGGTTCATCGACTATGGCCCGCTACCGCTCATCGACACGGACCACGACACCTTCGCCTTCGGCGACTTCCGCTACTATCACGGCCGCCCTCTCGACGACGCGATCCCCACCGTGCTCGGCCGCAACCTGCCGCACTTCGGCGCACCCGCGCCGGCAACCACGTTTCGCCTGCCGCTCACCGTCGAAGGCGGCACCTTCCAGGCGACCAGGGATGGCGTCTGCATCACTGGGTCGCGCCAGCTCGCCAACATGAACTGCGACGTCTACGACAACACCTGTCGCGCTGCCATTGTCGACCTGCCGCTGCCCGATCTCCAGACCCATCCACGCGCGCTCGAGATGCGCGGCGTATTGGCTGCCTATGCGGGGTGCAAGGACCTCGTCGTCACCCATAGCATCAGCGACGACGGGACCGGGCACATCGATATGTACCTCAAGATCCTGGACGACCAGCGGATTCTGCTCGGCGACTATCGCGCGCCATTCGCCAACGGCGCCGAGCAGGAGAACGCAGCCCTCATGAACGACAACGCGACCTTCCTCGAAGCCTACGTCAAGTCCGATGGCGGTCGCTTCGAAGTCCTCCGGCTGCCGATGCCCGGGCACCGCCTCGTCCAGGACCGCTGGAGTACCTACGAGGTCCCGTTCACCTACATCAACTCGACCTTCTTCAATGGCCTCAACCTCTGGCCCGCCTATACGTTCGGCGATTGGAAGGACAGCCGCGCCGAAGCCGAGGCGGTCTGGGAACGGGTGCTTCCCGACATGCGCCACGAATGGATCGACAGCGAAGAACTCTCGTACCAGTCGGGCGCCATCCATTGCGTGACCCGCACCATTCCCGCAAAGCCGACAGCACCCTGGGTCGGCGACGGCGGCTGCGCGCAAGGCGTATGCGCGGGCGCCGAAGGTGGCTACGCGGGCCAGTGCGTCGTCAACGGGTCGACCGATCTCTGCTGGGGGCCGGCCTGGCTCTGCGGTTGCCACGACTGCCGCGATTGCCCCGCTGGCGAGGGCGTCCAGACCCCGTGTCGCAACGTGAGCTGGCGTGGATGCTGCGACACGGGCGACGTCTTGTTCTGCGACGGTGCCCGCCTGCAACACCTGTCTTGCGCTGGCACGGGCTGCGGCTGGGATGCGCAGGAGGGCTACTACTCATGTGGCCTGGGAGGCGTGGACCCGACCGGCGCGTCCCCCGTGTCATGCGTGTGCGAGCCCGCGTGCGACGGCAAGACGTGCGGCGACGACGGCTGCGACGGCGCCTGTGGCACATGCGCTGGCGGCAGCCAATGCGTCGCCGGCGCATGCCGCGATGACTGCAACGGCTGCATCCCGATGGAACGGGGCTGCATCGGGACCACGTCGTGGCGCTGCATCGCTGGCGTCGACGACTGCAACACCTTAGAGCGCTTTGACTGCGCGTCGAGCGGCCTTTCCTGCGACGACGGCGGGTGCGTGGCGATCGCCGTCGCCGATCCAGAGCCCGACAGGGCAGGGGGCGATGACACTGCGACCCCCGGGGCCGAAACGGTGGGCAGTTCCGACGCAGCCGATGGCGTGCCGACCGAGGGCGGCGGCGGTGCCGTCACGCGCGCCTCCGCGGACGAGGGCTGCGCGGGTGGCGGCAGCGGCGGGTGGTGCCTCGTCTTGGCGGGGTTCGTGCGGGTGGTCACGCGCGGGCGCTATGGCAGCCGTGTTGCGAGCCTTCGGGCATGATCGATTGCGTGCCGGCGTTCCGCGCTCGGCCGCTCCGCCCTTGTTGTCCTGACCCGGGGTGGCTACGCTGGCCAGGATGACGATGCCGGGGAGCCACGCCGAGGACGAGCGACCACCGATCGCCGGGGAGACCCACGTTCCCTTCGTGGTGGGCCGCGACTTCGGCGACAAGAAGGCCCTGCGCGCCGCGCTGCATGCGGACTTCGACGATGAGCCAGGCACGTCCGACCTGCCGCCGGGGAGTCGCGGGGCAGAGGGGCCGACAGGGTTCACCCACGATGTGTCGGCGCCACCGCCCAAGGTCGTGACGCCGTGGCGGCCGGTGCACTGGCTCCTGGCGGCCATCGGGATTATGGCGGTGGCGCAGGTGCCACTCTTGTGGGCCTTCTCGGAGGCGAAGCAGGCCGACGGGCCGCGGATCTTCACGTGCCTCGATCTGAAGACCGATCGCCGGAACGACATGACCCCGCGTGAACGGGTCGCGCTCGAGATGCGCTGCGATCCCAACGTGCGCTCGGTCGATACCTTCATCACTGCCGCTCCGGTCGAGAAGATCCCGGACGACGCGCAGGTCGTCGAGCTCGACATGCCCGAGGCGGTCGATCCGAAGCCAATCGATACGAAGTACCTGGCCGACCTGACGACGCGCACCGAGAAGGAGACGCGCTCCGAGGTGGCGGCGAAGTCGCAGAAGGGCGCTGGCGCCGCCAAGGTGAAAGATGCCGCGCGCGAGGCGCCCGAGAAGGCGACGAGCCCCGACAAGAGCACGTCCCCGCCCGAGGTCGTCATCGCCAAGCCCGACGAGACGCCGTCCGATGCCGAGGGGGACCCTGACAAGGGCAAGGGCGACGAGGCGCCCCAGGTCGCCGACATCGTCGAACCGCAAAAGGGCGACAGCGGCACCGTGCCCGCGCGCAAGGTGATGGAGAAGGGCGATGGCGGCGGTGGCGCGCGCATCTTGATGCGGCCTGGCAGCGAGGCCGGCGCGCTCGCGAACATCCAGGCATTGGCGGGCGACTTCACGAGCAACGATCACCTGCCCGACGTCGATCGCGGCAAGTCGACCGTGCTCAACGCCAACGCCTACAAGTACGCCGACTTCTTCCAGAGCGTGAAGCGCGCGGTCGAGCGTCAGTGGCGGCCGAGCGACACCTACCTGCGGCGCGATCCGACCGGCCAGGTGTATGGCGTCAAGGACCGCTACACGGTGCTGCGCGTCGAGATCGACAAGACCGGCAAGCTCTTGAGCGTCATCACGACCCGACCGTCGGGGCTCGACTTCCTGGACGAAGAGGCCAAGCGCGCGTTCCGCGAGGCACAGCCATTCCCGAATCCACCGCTCGGGCTGGCCGACGCCGACGGGCACATCCGCTTCGAGTTCGGGTTCTTCTTCGAGATTATTGGCGGCAAATACCGCTTCAACTGGCGCCGGTTGTAGCCGTCGGCTGGGCCGGATGCTGCGCGCGAGTCAGGCGCCGCAGACCGTGATATCGCTCGGCCATGAAGGTCGTGATCCCGTCGCTGCTCACGTTGTTCATCGCCTGCACCAAGCCCGCTGTAGCGCCGCTGGCGGCTGATGCTGGCACGCCACCGAACTCGCCGGATGTCGCACCGTTGGTCAATGCCACGGTCGAAACAACGCCGCCTGCGTCGGCACCGCTCGAGGTGCAGCTCCTGGCGTTCAACGACTTCCACGGCCAGCTCGAGCCGCCGACCGGCAAGAACGCGCTCGTACAGACGGCGGGCGAGCCGGTCGAGGCGGGCGGCGCCGAGTACTTCGCGACCTGGCTGAAGAAACTCTCCGCGGCGCACGGGCGCACAGTGATCGTCGCAGCCGGCGACAACATCGGCGCGACCCCGCTCCTGTCGGCGGCGTTCCACGACGAGCCGACGATCGAAGCGCTCAACATCGTCGGCCTCGCGATAACCTCGGTTGGCAACCACGAGTTCGACGAGGGCATCGTCGAGCTCGGGCGCCTGCAGCGCGGCGGCTGCCACCCGAAGGATGGCTGCTTTGGCACGCCCGAGACCCACTTCGAGGGCGCGAAGTTCACCTACCTCGCCGCCAACGTGGTGCTCGACGGGACGAGCGACACCCTGTTCCCGCCGTACGAGGTGCGGCGCTTTGACGACATCCCGGTCGCCTTCATCGGCATGACCCTCGAAGGCACGCCCAGCGTCGTCACCGCAAACGGCGTCAAGGGCGTCTCCTTCAAGGATGAGGCCGACACTGTCAACGCGCTCGTGCCGAAGCTCCAGGCGCAGGGCATCCACGCGATCGTCGTGCTGCTGCACGAGGGCGGCTACACGACGGGACGCTACGATCAGTGCGAGGGGATCTCCGGCCCGGTCTTCGACGTCGTGAAGCGCTTCGACAAGGAGGTCGACGTCGTCGTGACGGGCCACACCAACGCCGCGCACATCTGCGACATCGAGGGTCGGCTCGTGACGTCCGCGTCGTTCGCGGGACGCATGGTGTCGGACATCCGGCTCATGCTCGACCCGGTGAGCCGTGACGTCGTCACGAAGAGCGCGACCAACGTCATCGTCACGCGCGACGTCGAGAAGGCCCCGGCGCTGACCGCGCCCATCGGTAAGTACAAGGACCTGGTGCGCGGCATCGAGGCGCGCGTGGTCGGCACCATCGCCGCCGATCTCGTGCGCCAGCAGGGGCCCACCGGCGAGAGCCCGCTCGGCAGCCTCATCGCCGACGCGCAGCTCTTCGCCGAGAGCGACCCGTCGGCAGGCGGCGCCGAGCTCGCGCTGATGAACCCTGGCGGGATCCGCGGGGACCTCACGGTGGCCGCGATCTCGGCCGGCGAGAAGCCGGGCGAGGTCACCTTCGGTGAGGTCTTCGCGGTGCAACCCTTCCAGAACGCGCTGGTCACCATGACCCTCAGCGGCGCCCAGCTCGAGCGCGTGCTCGAAGAGCAGTTCGCCCTTGCCGGCAACGAGCGTGACCCGCCCAAGATGCTCCAGATCTCGGCCGGTCTCACGTACACCTGGGATGCGACGCGCCCGCCCGGCGATCGCATCGACCCCGCGAAGGTCGAGGTGCTCGCCAAGCCGCTCGACCTCACGCGCAACTATCGCGTCGTGATGAACGAGTTCCTCGGCAACGGCGGCGACGGTTTCGAGACCTTGAAGTCCGGCAGCGAGCGCAAGATCGGGATCGTCGACTCGGACGCGCTCGACTTCTACCTGAGGCAGCACCCGGGCCTCGTCGCACCCGCACCCGGTCGCATCAAGGGCGTGCCCGCGACGCCGGCCGCTCCCGCCACGCCCTGACGCGGCGCCGGCCGGAGCTCGCTCGGACTTCCACGTCGTGCCTCACGCCGCGGGCAGGCTGATCTCGAACGTGGTGCCGACGCCCGGCGTCGAGCGCACTTCCAGCGTGCCTTCGTGCTGGTCGACGATGGTCTTGACGATCGCCAGGCCGAGGCCCGTACCGTGCGCCTTGCCGTGGGTCGCGAACGACTGGAAGAGGCGGCCCTCCATCTCCTTGGGGATGCCCGGGCCGGTGTCGCTCACGCTGATAATCACGCGCCCCGCGTCGTTCGGGTCGAGGGTCGCGCCGATGCGCAGCTCGCCGCCCGCTTCGCCCATCGCTTCGAGCGCATTGCGCACGAGGTTGGTGACGACCCGCTTCATCTTGGCGTCGTCCATGCGAACGGCGCCGCGATACGTGTCCGCCATGCTCACGTTGACCTTGCTGCCGGCGAGCTCGATCTGGAGCATCTCCGCGAGGTCGCCCATGAAATCACGCATCCACAGCCTGCGCGGCAGCACCTGGCTCTGGCCGCGCGCGAACGCGAGCACATCCTGGATCATGTCGTTGACGACCGCGATCTGCCGCTTGTGCTTGTCGCGCAGGGCCTGCCGTTCGGCCGCTTCTCCCTCACGCGAGAGCAGGCGCGCGTAGCCATCGAGCAGCGTCAGCGGCGTCCTGAGATCGTGCACGATACCCGACAGCGCGCCGCCGATCGCGGCCATGCGCTCCGCCTTGCGCTCCTCTTCGAGCGCGCCCGCGAGCGTCACCGACAGCGCCATGCGACTCGCGATGACCCCGAGCTTATGGCGGTCGAGATCGTCGAAGCCCTTTGGGAAACGACGGCTGTTGACGAGCAAGAGGGCCCCGACCGGCCGCTCCTCGGCCTGCGGCTCACCATCCTCGCGTCCGCGCCAGAGGAGCGGGATCAGCGCCAGCGTCTCGAGGTGCGTGAACGGGCCGAGCAGCGGTGGCAGTGCCTGCAGCACCGGGTCATCGAACAGCACCAGCGCCCGCCCGTGCACGAGCGCTTCTGCCAGCAGCGGCTCGGACGCGCTGCCGGTCGCGTGATCGAGCCGGGCCCCTTCGTCGCCCGCTGTGCGCTTCACGCGCCACCCGCGGTTCTCGGGGGCGCGATCGGGGTCGTCCGTTATCAACATCACCGCCGCCGCCGCGCACGGATACTCCGACAACGTCGCGCTGAGCGCCCCGTCGAGCGCCTCGTCGAGGCCGCGGGCGACCGCCGCCGCGCGCTCGATCGTGAACATCAGGTCCATCTCGGAGTTGCGCTCCTTCAGGCGGACCTGGGTGTCGAGGAGGGCGTGATGCTTCTGCGCGAGGTCGATGAAGAGGCGCGAGTTGCGGATCACGACCGCGGCTTGACTGGCGATCGTCTCGAGCAAGGTCTCGTCGGCGGTCGAGAAGTAGCCGCCGCCGCCGCGCTTGTTCAAGGCCTGCAAGACGCCGATCGGCCGCTCGTGGCGGTCGCGGATCGGCTGGCACAGAATCGAACGCGTGCGAAAGCGGGTGACGAGATCCATGCCTGGATCGAAGCGCGGATCGCGGTACGCGTCCTTCACGTTGATGGCGCGCCCGTGCTCGGCCACCCAGCCGGCGATGCCCTGACCCATGCCGAGCTCGACGAGGTGCGCGCTCTCGGGCGCCTCAGGATTGAGGACGCGCGCCGCCAGCGTGCGCCGATCATCCGACACCACATATAAGGTAGCCCGCTCACACTCGATGAGCGTTGTCGTGCGCCGCCCGATCTCCTCGAGCACGCTCTCGAGGTCAGGGTCCGACCCGAGGAACTGTCCGATCTGGCTGATCTGCTGGATCCCCTGGAGGCGCAGCTCGGCCTGGTGCAGACGCTGGCGCGTCGCCTTGAGCTCTGCCTCGAGATCGAGGGCCTCGACCGCTACCCCGGCCGCGGCAAGGCGCGCGAGCTGCTCCGCCTCGGCGTGCGTGCTCATGGGCCACCTAGCCAGCCTGACAACACCTCGAGCGCGGCGGCCGCGGGGTCGCCCCCATGGTCGCCCCCGAGGTCGGACCCGATGCTCTCACCGCCCATCGCATCGCGCGCCGCGCGTACCGCAGCAATTCCGAGCGCCGCCAGGCGCCGCCCATCGTGCACGCACAGCACCCGCCGCGGATCGGCCAAGAGCGACGCGATCGCAGTCGCGACGTCCGTCAGCGTGAGACCCTGATCGGCCTCGGGCGAGCCGAACAAGAACCCCTGTACCGCCCGCCCCGGCAACCCGCGCGCGCCACCCTGGAGGTTGATCCGCCAGGACGCCCCGGACGGAACGGCCAGACCCAGGACCGGCGGAACATACGCGTGCTCCGCCCGCCGCGTCATGCGCTCGGCCTTGCCCGCCACCCGCCCCGCCGCGACCACCTCGTGCGTGCCACCTTCCAGGGCCAGCCCCAGCGCGAGCGCCGCCCGTGCTTCGTGAACCACGAGCAACAGACCCCTTAGATCGTTGACCTCGATCGGCGCCTGCACCTCACGCACGAGCTCGCCCACGCCCACGCCCTCACCCACGCCCACGCCCTCACCCTCGCCCACGCCCTCACCCTCGCGCACGCCCTCGCCCGGCCTCCACTCCCTCCGCGTTCCGTCCGCCCGCGGCACAATGAATGACGCGAACCCGAGTCGCGCCCACAGCGCCTCGCCGGTCTCGCGCGTCACGTCCCGCGGCAATGACAGCCCCGCCAGGTCGACCTCGAGCGGCACGTCGGCCCGCAAGCGCGTCAGCGATCGCGACAGGAACGCACGCTCGCGATGCTCCACGAGCTTCTTCCGGTCGCGCGTCGGCACGCCTTCGCCGGCCCCGACCTGGCCACCATCGATCACAGCGTAGATCCCATCGAGGCTGCCATGCGCGCGCAGCAGCAGCGCGGCGCTCTTCGGCCCGATGCCCGGCACCCCGGGCACGTTGTCCGACGCGTCGCCGCAAAGCGCCAGGTAGTCCGCGACCATGGCGGGCCCGACGCCGAGCTTCTCCTCGACCCCCGCCTGCGTGTAGCGCTTGCCCCGCATCGCATCCCACACGAGCGTCTTGTCGGACACGAGCTGCAGCAGATCCTTGTCGGCGGACAGGATCGTTGTGTGCACGTTGGCGGCTTCTGCCTGCGCAACGATCGTAGCGACGAGGTCGTCAGCCTCGAAGTCAGGGTGCATCAGCGTGCGCAGTCCACACGCGTGCGCGACCTCACGCAGCATCGGCAACTGGCGCGCGAGCTCGACCGGCCGCTCCGGTCGGTGCGCCTTGTATTGTGGATAGAGGCCGGTCCGGAACGTACGGCGCACCTCGTCGGGCGCGTCGAACACGACCGCGACGTAGTCCGGCTGCTCCTCGAAGACGATCCGCCGGAGCAGGCCCGCGAGCCCAAAGAGCGCGTTGGTTGGCAACCCGTCGGGCGCGTACATCGGTTCGAGCGCCCAGAACGCACGGAACGCGTGGCCGTGTGCATCGACCACCACCAACCGGCCGCGCGGCGGCAGGAGCCGCGGTCGATCCGGCGCGAGCTCGAGCGCGAAGGCCGCGACGCGGCTGCCCTCGGGCTCGAGCGTCAGCGCTCTCGGGGGCCGTCCGTCCGTGGATCGTGTAAACGCCATCGTTCAGCCCGGACGCTTGCGCACGGGCTTGCACGCGAGCGCCTCACCCGCTGTGGTGGCGCCGCGGATGCACGTGAGCCGCTCCGGGTCGAAGCTGTCACGGCAGGCGTCGACGAACTTCGCCATCAGCGCCGAGTCGTTGTTGCGCCGCGCCAGCTCGAGCAGGTGATGGTAGGTCGACGTGCATTCGAACGCCGGGTCGGTGCCGCATCCGAACCCCATCGAACCGACCAGCGCCATCAGACATCCGACGGTCTGGATGCGCCTCGCTATGCGTCGGTAAACCATCTTACCAGAGCTACGGGGCGCCCGGGCGCTGGTCAAGGCCTTTTGGGGTCACGCTCAAACCACCGTGTCTCCGATAACTTACGCGGATCCAACGACGCTCCGTGCAATGGGCCGGGGTCGGTTGACAAGGGGTTCGGCTTCCATATGATGCCTCTCGTCCGCGCACCTTTGGGGCCGGTACACACACACGCCGGGGCGTGGTGCGACCTTCCCCGGCCCGCCTGGGCCTCAGTAGCACCTTCAGCCGCCTTGGCCGGGGGCCTTGCGAAGGTCGCGTGGGTTGCCTCGCCGAGCGAGGCCTGAAATCACATCTCTGGGGCGACACCCGCCCCTCATGACCCTGGACCTGATCCTGGCTGTCGCCGCGGCCAATCAGGAATCCCCAGGAGGGTGGAATGCACGATTCCGAGTCCGATCAGTACGCGCTACTCCAAGAGGTGCTCGACGAGATTCTCGCCGGCCGCACCGAGGGGCATCCGTGCCCGTTCTGCGGGCAGGGTCCGCTGACCGTGCCGCTGATCGACGAGGGCAGGGTGCGGCTCGAGTGTCCGAGCTGCCGCAAGTTCTTCGAAGGTACATTCCGCTGAGGGTCCTGCGATGAAGAACTTCCTCGGGCGTGGATTCGCCTTCCCACTTCGCGTCGACGGCCGCGGCCAGGTCGAGATGGTCTCTGGCGAGCAGAGCGTCGCGCACGCGGTTCGTCTCATCCTCGGCACCGCCATCGGCGAACGCATCATGCGCCCCGACTTCGGCTGCATGATCCACGACCTCGTCTTCCATCCCGTCAGCGCGAACACGTGCTCGATGGTCACGATGTACGCCCAGCAGGCGCTCATCAAGTGGGAGCCGCGCATCGAGAACGTGCAGGTCCAGACCTATCCGGACCCGAGCACCGAGAACACGCTACTCATCCAGATCCAGTATACCGTTCGCTCGACGAACAGCCTCCATAACCTGGTCTACCCGTTCTATCTCCGCAGGGAACAGGATCTATGATTCCGATTCCGAACCTCGACGATCGCAAGTTCGAAGACATCGTCGACGAGGCTATCCGGCTCATTCCGCAGTACTGCCCGGAGTGGACGAACTTCAACAAGTCCGATCCCGGCGTGACGCTGCTCGAGCTGTTCGCGTGGATGACCGAGATGGTCATCTACCGGCTCAATCGCGTGCCGGAGAACAACTATCTCGCGTTCCTGAACATGATGGGGATCCGGCTCCAGCCGCCTCAGCCGTCCAGGACGATCGTGCGCTTCGCCATCTCGGACAAGACCGACATGGTGCAGATCCCGGCCGGCACGCGCATCCAGACGCAGCCCGACGGCGACGTGCCGGCGCTCACGTTCGAGACCGAGCGTGATCTGGTCGCGCTCTCGAACAAGCTCGTGCGCTGCATGAGCCAGCACGCCAAGACGTTCAGCGACAACTCGCCGGCGATCGAAGGCGAGGTCGGTGCGTTCGAGATCTTCGGTGGCGCGCGCTCGATCGAGCGTTTCCTTTACCTCGGCGACGAGCGCTTCTCGACGTTCAACGACACGTCGATCCTCATCGCGCGCTTCGAGGCGCAGTCCTCGGGCGACCGTCAGTTCCACGAGCTGCTCGAGTGGGAGTACTGGGACGGCAACCGGTGGCGTGAGCTGTCGCGGCCGTCAATGGACCTCGAGAGGAACACCTGCGCCTTCAATGGTCCCCAGATCTTCGCTATGACGAAGATCAACGATGTCGAGACGTTCTGGGTCCGTGGCCGCCTCTTCGAGGTGCCCCACGCCGAGGACGAGACCGTCATCGACACGATTGCGGCGCGCATCGAAGTGCTTGGCGAGGGCATCCGTCCAGAGTTCGCCATCTCCAACCCTGAGGGCGAGACCTATCTCAACCTCGACCTCGACAAGAACTTCGCGCCATTCGGCAAAGAGCCGAAGATCGACTCGACGCTCTACTTCGGGTGCAAGGACGCCTTCGTCCAGCCGAACACCAAGATCCGGATGGACATCACGCTGTCGGACCAGGCGATCGCGGACCCCGCGCGCCCTTCGAACGACCTCGTGCTCCGCTGGGAGTACAACACCGGCAAGCGCTGGAAGGTGCTCGCGCGGGTCAAGTCGACCGACGGTCCGTTCGAGACCGAGGGCACGTTCATCGACGGCACCAAGTGCTTCACCCAGAGCGGGTCGATCTTGTTCTCGCGCCCGAAGGACATGGGCGAGAGCGAAGTCAACGGCACGGCGAACCTGTGGATCCGCTGCCGCCTCGAGCTCGGCAACTTCGGTCACCCGGGCACCTACGTGCTCGAGGACGATACCTGGGTCTGGAAGGAAGAGAACCCGCTGCGTCCGCCGTGGTGGAAGGACCTCACCTTCAAGTTCCAGGAGGAGCCACACCCGGTCAAGAACGTGCTCGTGTACAACGACTTCGTCTACACGGACCACTCGAAGATCGCGGCCACGGAATACAAGCCGTTCCAGGTGTTCCAGCCGATCTCGGAAGAGTCGCCGACCCTGTACCTCGGCTGGGAGCAGCCGTTCCCGAACGAGACGTGCTCCATCTACTTCAACGTGCTCGAGTTCGAAGGCAAGGGCGGGCGCTCGTCGCTGCGCGCCTTCGACGACCGCACCGAGGGCTACATCGAGCAGCGCGTCGTCTGGGAGTACTGGAACGGCAAGATGTGGTCGCCGCTGGCACCACGAGACATGACCGGCAACTTCACGCAGGCCGGCTTCATCGAGTTCATTGGGCCGCCGGACTTCCGCAGCTCGCGTCGCTTCGGTGAGAGCTGCCACTGGATGCGCGCCCGCCTCGAGATGGGTGGCTACGACGAGCCGCCGCGCTGCTCGCGCATCATGTTGAACGCCGTGCACGCGCAGAACGTGACGACGTTTGGTGACACGCTGCTAGGCAACTCGGCCGGCACGCCCAACCAGATGTTCTACTTTCCGCGCGGCCCGGTGCTCGACGGCGAGCAGATCGCTGTGCGCGAGAACGACACTCCGCCGGCCAACGAGCTCGAGGATCTGCGCAACCTCTGGGGCTCGGAAAACGTCATCGTCGCCGACACCGACTACGGTGGCGTGTGGGTGCGTTGGCAGGCGGTCGAGAGCCTCTACGACAAGGGTCCACGCGAACGTTGTTACGTGAAGGACATCGTCACCGGCGAGGTCAAGTTCGGCGACGGCGTGCGCGGCATGATCCCGCCCAAGGGCGAGAAGAACGTGCGCGCCCGCATGTACCAGGTCGGCGGTGGTGGGCACGGCAACGTCGCGGTCGCGGCGGTGACCCAGCTCGTCAAGACGCTCGCCTTCGTGACCGAGGTGACCAACCCGTACCCGGCGCAGGGCGGCTGCGATATGGAGACGGTCGAGGAGGCCAAGCTCCGGGCGCCGCACATGTTGAAGGCACGTAATCGGGCGGTGACCATCGACGACTTCGAGTGGCTCGCGAAGGAGGCCTCGAACTCGGTGGCGCGCGTGAAGTGTCTGCCGTCGACAGCCCGCGAAGGCGAGGTCACGGTCATCGTCGTGCCGCGCGCGAGTTCGCGTGACGATCTCGGAGAGAAGCCGGTGCCCACGGTCGAGCTGTTGAAGCGCGTGCGTGCGTATCTCAACCAGCGCCGGCTCGTGTCGACGGTCGTGAACGTCGTGCGACCGAGCTACATGGAGTGCTCGCTGCGTATCGAGATCGTCTGCTCGCAGAGTGGCGCCTCGGACAAGATCAAGAAGAACATCGAGCGCGAGGTGCGCCGCTTTCTGCACCCCTTGAAGGGCTGGCGTGGCGGCAAGGGGTGGCCCTTTGGGCGCTCGCTCCTCAAGGTCGACCTCTACCAGGTGGTGGAGTCCGTCGACGGCGTGGACCTCGTTGACAAGATCCGGATCTTCGACGAGGACAAAGGCGGCGTCGAGGTCGAACAGCTACGGGTAGACGAAGACCAGCTCGTCCACCTCGTCAACGTGACGGTCGTCGAGAAAGCGCATGACCGCATCGTCTGAAATCACTCGCACACGCGGTATCGTGAAGCGTATCCCCATCCCCGACGTGGGTGGGCTGCACATCGACAACGCGAAAATCGTGTTGTCGAACGCGGGCTTCGATCGCTTCCGCGTGCACTACGTCGAAGACTACGCCGACGAGTTCACGGTCATCGATCAGTTCCCGCGCTCGGGCCTGCTCGTACCGAAGGAGAGCGAGGTCCAGCTCCGGATCGCGCGCCAGAGCCTGGTCGGCTATCTGCCGCAGGCCTACCAGCAGCCGGAGCTCGACGGCGGCGGCAACTTCCTGCGCGGCCTCTTGAGCATCGTCCAGCACACGTACGACTCGGTCAGCCTGCGGCTGGCTGATGTCCACAAGGTCTTCGACCCGCGCACGACCGATCCGGACTTCCTGCCGTGGCTCTCGAGCTGGCTCGCGATCACGCTCAATCCGGACTGGTCAACGCTCCAGCGTCGCAAGATGTTGATGGCGGCCACGCAGCTCTTCCCGGACCGCGGCACGGCCAAGGCGGTGCGGGAGTTCCTGCGCATCTACGTCGGTGCGCGGGTTGAGATCAAAGAGAACTCCTGGCCCTTCCAGGGGTTCCGGATTGGTGTGCACTCGACGGTCGGTGACGACACGGTCATCTTGCCGCCGATGAACCTCGCACACTGCTTCGTGGTGAAGCTCGACAAGCCGATCTCGGTCGTGACCGACGACGAAATCATCAAGATCCACCAGATCATACAGAATCAGAAACCCGCACATACAAGCTACTTCCTCGCGTTCTCGGACGAGGCCGACAGCGGCCAGATGGGCGCGTTCATGGCGATCGGCATGGCCCCGACCGAAGTGGTCGAAGGCATTGCCCCGCCGGTCATCGGTGTCGGCATCGGCATCGCGTTCGACGGAACAGTCTACGAGGCTGGGGGCAACACCGGGCTCATCGCGACTCCCGAGACCGGCAAGCCGGCCGGCGAGGGTGGCGCGGCGGCCGAAGAGCCCGTCGAGAAGAAGAAGAAGCCGATGCTGCAGGTGAAGTCAGACAAGGGCGACGACGGCGGGAAATCGTAAGGGACGCATCGCGGGAGCCTCGCTGCGCGGGGCCATCGCGACTCAGGAGCGAGGACAATGGCGGACTTCAAGGGCTACAAGCGCATCAACTTCTTTACGGGCTTCCAGACGACGGCCGACGACTGGAATGACCTCGTCAAGTACCATGTGGAGAAGCACAAGCTCCACAATCGCCTGCTCCACGGGCCTGGTGTCGTGCCGAACGTGCTCGGCGGCCTGAAGGTCGCAGCGCGCGGTCGCGCGGACCTGTCCGTCGAGATCTCGCCGGGCTACGCGATCGACGGCGAAGGCAACGAGATCTACGTCTCGGAGCCGACGATCAAGACGATCGACCCCGGTGACTTCAAGCTGCCGCAGACCGTGTACCTGGTCGTCAAGTACATCGAGGAGCTGACTGACTTTGTCAGCTACAAGGCCAACCTCGAGTACAAGGGCCATCGCCGGATCGCGGAGAGCTTCAAGGTCGAGGCGGTCATCACCGAGCCCGACATCCGCCGCGAGATAGAGATCGCGCGCCTGCACCTGACCAAGGACGTCAAGCGCATCACCGACGCGAAGGACCCGCTCAATCCGAAGGAGAATGAGCTGAGCTTGAACTTCGTGCCGGTGGCCGGTGTCGTCGGCTCGCACATCGACCGCAGCAAGCTCAACGAGCTGGCGAGTATCCTTGGTCAGTCGAAGACGACCTACTCGCACATGTTCAATAAGATGCGCATCCTGTCGGCCGGCTCGGTCGAGCAGGCGATGAACTCGATGGACATGCTGCTGCGATGCAACATCGTCGATGAGCGCAACCTGTACGACCTGTTCGCGACCATCTTCGACCTCCAGGAAGAGGTCGTGAGCGACGTCGAGGCGAACTACCCGCAGTACGCAACCAAGAAGGAATTCGCGAGCTTCAAAAAGCACGTCGAGCTCCTCCAGGGCATGTACAAGGAGAAGAACTTCAACCAGGAGACGCTGGTCAACGTGCTCGGCTATCAGAAGAAGTCGACCGAGAACCTGCAGCTCATCTTCGGAGGCAAGGTCGTCAAGAAGGCGGTCGAGGCGACGACGAAGACCTCGGACGAGGTGATCCTCGCCAAGATGAAGGAGAAGTCGGACGACTTCGGCGAGACGGCCGAGGTCGAGGGTGTCAAGCTCAAGCGTATCGACATGATCGACATCCTCGAGAAAGAGTCGGAGCAGCAGCACAAGTTCCGTATCGTCGACGCGAAGGACAAGTACCGCACGCGCCAGAAGCTCAAGTACCCGGACGGTGTCATCGTCGAGGACACCGGTATCGCGTACGAGGGTGGCTACGCCGAGTGGGAGATCTCGAACGTCACGCCCAACCGCGACATCTTCATGTTCATGCGCATGGACTATGTGCATGGCGGTTGGGAGTGCGAGATCAGCGTCAACGGCAAGAAGACCGGCGCGGTCGTGTGCGAGGGTGAGGATCGCAAGTTCCGGTGGCGCAACTGGCCGTACAAGATCCCAGCCGAGTACGTGACCGACACGTTCTTGACCATTCGCCAGACGCCGAACTCGGCCGACCGTGACGTCAACATGTTCAAGCTCTGGTTCTACCAGCCCCAGGCATGAGCTGAGGCGGTTCGCGCTCGCGGGCGTCGTGGCTGCCGCTGCTGGCGAGGCCACGCTTACAGAAGGCCGATCCTCAGGGTCGGCCTTTTCTTTGGGCGGTCGATGGACTTTTCAGCGCGCTGAGTTGGCGAAAGCCCGGAATGCTGCCACTATCGCACTGCGGGCCCTCGGTCGGAGGGTCGGCAGGCGCTTGCAACGAACGGCGTTAGGGCGTCTAATCCGGTTGGTCAGTGGGGTCTCGGGGGATCCAGCGGGGTCGTGATGGTTTGGGATTTCCTCAAGAGTCTTGGACGCCAGAAGATGAATGCGGTCGAGGCCGGGCTCAAGGCCAAGGCTTCGGGCGCGCAGGCGAAAGCCCAGATGAAGGTGGCGGGCAAGATCAACCAAGGCGTCAAGGGCGCCCAGGATAAGGCTGTCGGTGCTGTGAAGCCGAAGCCGAAGCCCCAGGACAAGGCCAAGGACGAAAAGCCGCAGCAGAAGGACGATAAGATGGGGCTGTTCGGTAAGAAGAAGACGGAATCCACCCCGGCCATGGCCGCCGCGCCCGAGCCTGAGGCCAACTTCGGCGACAAGACCCAGTTCATCCAGGTCGTCGAGGAAAACGAGTTCAAGCCGGTCGTCGGCTGGCTTGTGGCGCTCAACGGGGCCTTGAAGGGACATGACTTCCGTATCCGTGACGGCAAGAACGTCATCGGTACGGCTGCCGACACGGACATCGTGCTCACCGACCAGTACATGTCGGCGCGTCACGCGGTCATCCGGCACGAGGAAGGCATGTTTGTCATCGTCGACCTCGACTCGACGAACGGCACCTACGTCAACGACCAGCGCTGCTCGAAAGAGGAGCTGATCGACAACGACCGGGTGCGCCTCGGACGTTGCGAGATGAAGTTCAAGTCGCTCTATTAGGCCAATAGTCGGACGTCACGGCGCCATTGCAAGATGGCGAGACGCGGGCATAATCGCTCGCGACGAACGGACGAGCAGACGCGGAGTGGCGCGTGCGCGAGTCGCGTAGGCTTCGAGATAGCAAGATTGCGGGCGCGGTGAGCCCGCACCCCAAAGCGCCTCGGCGCGCTCAACAATGGATCGGCGCCGTCTCGTCGGTGCTCGAATGGGTCGGAGGAACGCCGTGACACGGCAGAAGAGCTGGATTGCAATCGCGGGTGCCGTAACGACGGCGTTGTTCGGGGTCGCAGGCGACACGGCGCGGGCGGAGGTTGTCGTCGACAACATCATGTCCGAGCAGTTCAACAACTCGAAGGACCCGAACTACAAGAAGATCGTGTTCTTCGTCGACGTGTTCGACGACCAGAACAAGTTCGTGACCGGGCTCGAGAAGGCCGAGAACGTCGCGAAGGTCAAGATCGACGGTAAGGAGGTCGAAGGCACCTTCGAGATCCAGACCGTGAAGGACGCAAACCAGCCGATGGCGGTGGGCATCCTGGTCGCGGCGCACCAGGGCTACTCGAACTTCGATCCCGAGTCCGGGATGCCGAACATTCTGGAACTCTCGCGCAACGGCTTCGAGGGGTTCTTGCGGAACCTGTCGAACCAGAATTACGCGGCGGTCTGGTATTACAACGAGGACGGCCTGAACAAGGTGTACTCGTGGTCGAACAAGCCGGACGAGGCGGCCGAGGCGCTCAAGACTTTGCTGAAGGGTGCCGAGAAGGCGCCGGGCAAGGCGCCCTCGCTCTACGCGCACATCCAGAAGGTCATCGAGAGCATCGCGGAGTTCGAGTCGACGCTGCCGCGTCGCCGCATCGTGCTCGTGATGTCGGACGGCTGGGACGCCATCGCCGACAAGAGCGCACAGGTGGCCAAGCGCATCACGGCGATAGCGGACATCGCGGCGACGACGAAGACCAAGGTCTACGCGATAGGCTTCACCATCGACATGGAAGAGCCGCTCGTGAACCTGAATGAGGTCGCGTCCAAGACGTTTGGCGTCTACCGCAAGTTGCCGGCGGAAAGGGCGGGTGACATCACGACCGAGCTCGAGAACCTCTCGAAGGAACTCCAGAACCAGTACGTCGTAACGTTCACCCCGAAGGAGTACCGCGGGTCCGACCAGGTCGTCTCGATGGTGCTCGAGATTACGCCCCCGGGCCTCACGCCGATGCAGCGGATCCTCTCGGACGTGAAGGTGCCGTCGATCGGCACCGACTGGATGGCGATCGTCATTCCAGTCGCCATCGGGCTCGGCTCGCTGCTCGGCATCTTCCTCATCTGGAAGCTGATCAAGGCGATCATCAAGAGCCGCAAGAACCGCCCGGTGGCAGGTGCAGTCGAGGAGGAGGCCTTCGTCGGTCCCTACAAGGGCAAGCTCACCTGCACGATGGGCGCATACGCGGGCAAGGAGTTCTTCCTCACCGAGGAACTCACGACGATCGGCGCCATCAGCGGCAACGGCATCGTGCTGCAGGAGGCCGGTGTGTCCAAGCGCCATGCCGGCATCAAGATCGAAGAGATGCGCTTCGAGCTGGCCGACTTCGGGTCGACCAACGGCACGTTCGTCAACGGCGCGAAGATCACCAAGCAGTTCCTGCGCGACGGCGACGAGGTGCGCATCGGTGAGGCGCGCATGAAGTTCACGCTGAAGTAGTCAGTCGCTTGGGGCCCGCTTCCGCGGGCGGGATGAGCGAGCAGGGCGGCCCAGAGGGGCCGCTTTTTTGTAGGCGTGTGCGTGGGCGCGGATGCGGGCGTGGGCGCGGGAGCAGGCGCGCGCTCAGGACCTCGTGCCGACTGCGAGTTCGAGCCCCTGGGTCGAGCCCAGGTGGGCCTCGGCGTTGACCGCGAGCGGGCGTGACTCGAAGCGGATGCCGATGACCGCGTGGTGCAGGAAGAGGTTCTGGCCGCGCAGTGCGGTCTGGAAGGGCTCGGCTTCGGCGCCATCGAACGTCGCGAACTGGCGTTCGAGTGTGCGGCCGAAGCGGAACGCATAGCCGCCGCAGGGGCCAACCGTGAAGAGCCCTTGCACTGGGATAGGGCGGCCGATGATGACGTCGAAGCCGCCGTGCACGAGCGTGGTTTCGGGGTTGCCCATGACCGCCCCGACATCGAGGCGCATGCCGATGTCGGGCAACACGCGGTGACCTTCTATGAGTGTCCTGCGTAGCTCGAGCAATGGGCTCACCAGGCCGAGCTCGGAGCCGTAGGCGAGCTATGCGCCGAACTCGATCCCGCCCGGGAGACCCTTTCGCGCTGCGACGAGCAACGGCATCAACGCGCTGTGCATATTGTCGCCCATCGCGGCCTGCCACGAGGCCGAGCGGGCGGCGACCGCAGTCCAGCCAAAGCCCAGCAAGAGCTCCAGACCCGCCGCGCCACTGGTCCTGCCGGTACCATGAAAGTGAGGCCGCAACCGCCGAGCACGTCCTCCAGAAGTCATCCAAGAGCGGCTCGTCGGGCACGAAGCCGGTGGCCCCACGTGTCACGAAGCTGCGCGCTGAGAAGGGCTCGGCCCGCAGGCGGCTGTCTGCGAAGACCAGAGCAATGGCAGCGAGAGCGAGCCCCGCGTGACGCTCGCATTTAGACGTGGTCGTCATCGAGCGGAGCGCTCTTGGCCCCGAAGGAGCTGCCTTCATGTGCGTCGGCGAAGGCCGCGGAGCGGCTGCCCTCGTCGTGGTCGGCCTCGGCGCCTTCGAGCGGCTGCCCCTTGAGCGCTGTGAGCTCGGCTTCGAGGGTCTGGACACGACGCTCGAGCTCAGCGATGCGCTTGGGAAAGTCGAGCTGGGCGAAGGTGTGCTGGATCTCGAGCCAACGATCTTCGAGAGCGTCGCGGATCGCTTCGGCCGGCTTCGGCTTGCCATGAACGGCCGCCGAAGACGCGATGGCCGGCTTGAAGGCGGATGAAGGGGAGGGCGATGGCTTGCCAGCAACGGCAGCCGAAGGCGCTAGGGTAGGTCTAACCGAGGATGGCGAAGCCATGACTGAAAGCCCCGCTGAGCGCATCGCAGGATCGGTCGGTGGACGCTGCAGTGACGGGGCGAGTGAGGCTTCGGCTGTCGGCGCAAGGGGCTGGCCGTCGGGGCCGAGCGCATCGTTCGCGTCGCGCCGTCCGAACACCCGCCGCACGTTCTTTTCGGCTTCCTCGCGTAGGCTCGCGACGGGCTGCTTGATCTTCTTCTGAATGAAGTCGCCCCCCGACTGGAAGAAGTTCCGGAGCGTGTCGATGGGCAGGGGCCGCTTCACCCGCTTTTCTTCGTCGAGGAGTATCTGCGTGAGCGTTGCGGAGGTGAGGTCCTCCTGCGTGCGGTTGTCGATGATCCGCACCTCCTCGCCGTTGCGCACGAGGACGGCGATCTCCTCGTGCGTGATGTAGCAGCTCTCGGACATGTCATAGAGCTTGCGATTGGCGTAGCGCTTGATGACGCGCGGCTCGTCTCTCTCGCTCATCACGGTTTCGCTCCCCGCATCGGTGGTGCGCCCACCGGTTGCCGCCCTGACGGCGCCGCGGAGGGGTTGATATCCTGGCTGACCGCGGTGTCACGCCCTGCGAGAGTAGCGCGGCGCGGGCACTTCGTGTCGATGCAGTGTCCGTAGATGACCATCTTATGGTCGGAGACGGAGAAGCGGTTGCGCGCAGCGATCTCGAGCTGCAGCCGCTCGATGTCATCGTCACGAAACTCGACGATGTGGCCGCAGTCGACACAGATGAGATGGTCGTGGTGGTCGCCCGCATGCGCGGCTTCGTAGCGCGTCGTGCCGTCGCCAAAGCGACTCGGTTCGGCCAGGCCGCTGTCGACGAGCAGCTTCAGCGTCCGATACACGGTCGCCTGACCGATGTGGGGATGCTGCGCGCGGATGGACGAATAGAGTTCGTCGATGTTGGGGTGGCCAGGGTGCGAGAAGAAAGCTTCCGCGATGGCCCGGCGTTGACGCGTGACCCGCAAACCCGAGCGCGCGAGATAGGCTGCGAGGGCTGCTTCCCAGGGGGGTGGTGATTCGGTCATGGCTGGACCCACGGCTTGGCGTAACACGAAACCTTCGAAAGATAGTATAGCCGACATGATGCAAGCCAACGGGGCCAGGACGATGGTGGTTGCGCGGGCCAGTGCCGCGGCCAGGGTATTTCGATCCGCACTTCGCTCCCGCGGCACTAGAGCGCCGAACAGGTTGGACTCGGGCGGAAATGCAGGGATCCACGTCGCATGGCTTCGTTGCTCGTCGGTCGCATATGCTCGATATGCTCCCTCTTCGCGCCTCGCGCTGCTCGCGTCTCCCTGCATTTCCTTGGTCGACCAACCAGATCGGCGCTCTAGGGCTAGAGCCGGGATCCGCGAAGCGGTCGACGTCCGAAGGACGGCGGCGAGGCATGGTTCACCCTGCCTCGGTCGCGGCACTAGTTGTCTGCTCGCGGCCCTTGCGATCGCCGGCTGCGTGAGCAGCACGCCGATGACGCCGACGGACGTGACGCGGTCCCAGATCGAGCGCCTCGAGGTGGGTGACGAAGGAGCGGCGGGGGCCTTGTTGAGCCCCGAGGTGCGCGTTCGAGCGCCTCAGTGGCCAGCGCGTGCCGACCTCCCGACCGGGGCGAGCGTCGTCGAGGTCGAGCGAACCGCCCGCTGGGAGGGCACGCGTGAGCTCACACGCGATGGCGGCCAAGCGGTGGCAGGCAGTCCAGGCTTCGCCATCCTTGCGAAGGCCCGCGAGCTCGAGCTGGTGCGCACCGGCAGCGGCTGGGGGATCCGGCGCGGGGTGCTGGCGTTGTTCGCGGTCGACTCGGCTGACGGGGCCCTGTCCGCGTTCGGGCGGGCTCTGGAAGCGCGCGACATCGGGCTCGTGCTGGCGTTGCTGCCGGAGGAGAGTCGGCGTCTCCTCTTGCCTGGCACGTTCGAGGACGCGTTCGCGGCGCGCGAGGCTGCGTGGCGTGAGCTTGGCCGGGCGATCGGCGCACAGCGCGTGACGTGGGCCACGCATGACGGTGACCGGGCCGAGGCGGTGGTGACGGTCGGCGATGGCAAGGGGACGGACGAGCGGCACCTGATGCTCGTGCGCGAGGCGACGGGCTGGAAGGTCTTTGACGTGCAGCCTTGGAGCGGGTACATCGCCCCGTGATCGGGTCTCACCGCGTGCAACTGTGCGAGGTGAACGTGACGCCGATCCGGCCCGGCGGCAGGTGCCTCGAGCTGCGGTACCTGGCGACCCCATGGGGGCCTGCATGGCGCTGATCGTGCAAAAGTTCGGTGGCACTTCGGTCGGCTCGGTCGAACGGATCAAGAACGTCGCCGCGCGCGTCAAGCGGACCGTCGACGCGGGCCATCAGGTCGTGGTCGTCGTGAGCGCGATGTCGGGCGAGACGAATCGCCTCGTGAAGCTCGCGTACGACATCGATCCCGAGCCTATCTCGCGCGAGTACGATGTGTTGCTCGCGTCCGGCGAGCAGGTGTCGACCGCGCTCGTAGCACTGGCGCTGAACAAGATGGGCGTGCCCGCTCGGAGCTTTCTCGCGCACCAGATCGATCTGCGCACCGACGCGACGTTCTCGCGCGCTCGCATCGAGAGCATCGGTGGGCCGATCCTGCGAGCCTCCCTCGATCGCGGCGAGACGCCGGTCGTCGCGGGCTTTCAGGGGATGGATGCCGACGGCAACATCACGACGCTCGGGCGCGGCGGTAGCGACACGACTGGCGTCGCGATGGCGGCTGCGTTGAACGCCGATGTTTGCGAGATCTATACGGATGTGGACGGCATCTATACGACCGATCCCAACATCGTGAAGTCCGCCAGGAAGATCGCGCGCATCTCGTACGACGAGATGCTCGAGCTCGCGTCGCTCGGGGCAAAGGTGCTCCAGACGCGGTCGGTCGAGTTCGGGATGAAGTATCGAGTGCCGATTCATGTGCGCTCGAGCTTCGATGAGAGTGAAGGGTCGTGGGTGGTGCCGGAGGATGCGACGATGGAGCAGGTGGTCGTTCGTGCCGTGACATATGATCGCAGCGACGCGCGGATCTCGATCCTGAGCGTGCCGGATCAGCCCGGTGTCGCTGCGAAGGTCTTCGATGCGCTCGCCGAGGCGGAGATCGTGGTCGACATGATCATCCAGAACTCGTCGCACGACGGGTCGAAAACCGATCTCACCTTCACGGTGCCCAAGGCCAACGTGACGGAAGCTCAGCGGCTGATGGAAGCGATCGCCAAGACGCTCGGCGCCGACTCGGTGCGGGCCGACACCAACATCTCCAAGGTGTCGGTCGTCGGTGTCGGTATGCGCAGCCATTCGGGTGTCGCTGCGAAGATGTTCCGGGCGCTGTCGAACACCGGCGTGAACATCCAGATGATCGCCACCTCGGAGATCAAGATCTCGATCGTCATCGACGAGGCCTACACCGAGCTGGCGGTCAGAGTCCTCCATCAAGCCTTCGGCCTGGACACCTGAACTCGGGCTGAAACGACCCCGCCTCCGTCGTCGGTCCCCCCGGTCGCTTGTGCTGCGTACGATGCGTACGCCTCCGCGCTCGCGGGGGGCGCCTCCTAGAACTCGGGCTGAAACGACCCCGCCTCCGTCGTCGGTCCCCCGGTCGCTTGTGCTGCGTACGATGCGTACGCCTCCGCGCTCGCGGGGGGCGCCTCCTAGGATTCGGGGCCGTTTGAGCCCGAATTCGTTCGCGAAGGCCTTCAGTCCAGGCTTCGCCATCCTGCCGAAGGCCTTGCGAAGCGAGGCTGCCCACGCGCATTCCAAGCCGTTGCAACGAAGTCTCGGCGTTGGCTGGACCGGTCAGGTTTGGCTGGCCAATCATGGTAGCGGGGCCATTGTCGCTCGAGTCTCGTCAGTTGGGAGCGGGCTTGGGCTGTGGTGCGGGTGGCTTCAACGCCTTGACGATGGCGGCGCGGGTGCCTGCGATGCGCCAGAACTTGTCGCTGTCGAGGTGCATCGCGGCGCGGCCTTGGGCGGTGATGATGAAGACGTCCGGGCCCTCGGCTGGGCCTTCGACGCGCAGCGGCTCGTCGGTCGCGGTGAGCGGCAGGACGAAGTCGGCGCTGGCCGTCCAGCGCTTGTAGAGGTCGCGGTCACTCGTCGCGTCGACGAGGCGGGTGATGCCGCTGTCGGCGTAGGCGTCGCGTCGGTTGGGCTTGGCGACCTGCTTCTGAATCGATCGCTGTGCCGCGCGAGCAGCTTCGAGCATCTCGACCAGTGCTTTGCGACCATCGTCGTCGAGCAGCGTGAAGAGCGCGTCGTAGTCTGGGGGCGCCTTCGTCTGGGCGGCGCGGGCGAGGTTATACGAGCCTTGCGGGGTGCGCGGATCCTTTGTGGCGCGCCAGGCTTTCTGGCGCTCCGCGGCGATCGCCAGCGTCTTCGTCGCGTTCTCGCGCAGCACCGGGATGACGCCGGCCTCGAGCAGACGATCGCGCACGAACAGCGAGCGCCACTCGCCGCCTTCGCGTACGAAGACGAACGTTTCGCCTACCGACGTGAAGACGCTCGCTCGCTCTGGGGGGCCCGCCTCCACCGTCACGTCACGGGCCCCGAGGCCATCGAGGATTTGCTCGGTGAAGGTGATCTGGCTCGGGTCGATCAAGGCGCCGAGGAGGCGTGGACCGCGGCCTTCGTCGTCTGGCCCGGCCTTGTCCAGGACATCGCCGCCCAACGCCGCGAGCGCGCGATTGCGATCGGCCTCGGGCCACACCTCCGCGACCTTCGTGCGCGCCTTCGCAAGCTCGCGAACCGCATCGAGCAGACCCTTGCGGGTCGGAGTATCGACGGTGTTCCAGAGCTTGGTCATATCACGTGTCGAGAGCGCGTCGACCGTGGCGCGCACCGCCGCCGATAGACTCGGCTCCTCCGGGTGATCAGTGCCGCAGGCGAGCAGCAGCGCAACGAAGACGCTGGTGAGGGCGCGCGGAGGTGGGAGCAGTCGTCTGCCCGCGTGGCGTGCCGTAAAGCCTTCGGCTGCCGTGACTGCCAAGGCCGGACCGGCGAACCAACCGGGATGCGAACAGCGCGCTGCGAAGTCGTGCGAGATACCCACGGTCTCGTTGTAACCGCCTCGAAGCGAGACGGCAACATGGCGCGGACGAGGACCCGGTAGGACGTTCGAATGGAGCCTACTCCAAACGAAGGCGATACGGTCGGCGTGGACGCAACGGCGGCCGAAGGCGATACGGCAGGCTTGGGCGTTGACAGCGAATCGGGGCGATCGCTTACTCGGGGTTATGCTCTCGTCGCGCTGTCTCGTGCTTGTCATGTTACCCGCTCTCGCGCTCGCTTCCTGTTCGAAGGGGGGTGGACCGGTCGAGGACCTGAAGTCACTCTTCGAGGTGCTCGGCAACCCAGCGGTATCCCCATCACGCTTGAGCACACAGGTGTACGCGGCGCTCGACGAAGAGTCGCGGGCGGCCGTTGATGCGCGCGCCAAGGCGATTGGCGAGCGGCTCGGAGCCAAGGTCGACGGCGACGAAATCCTCCAGGTGCGAGGGCTCTTGGCGGGGGCACGAGTGACGCGGGTCGAGGCGATCAGTCGCGATGAAGAACGTGCGACGCTCGAGGTGTCATTCGCGCCGATCATGTTCACGCCTGTCGCAGGCGTCGAATCGAAAGTCGCAGCGACCACACCGCCCACGACCGTGCCCGCCGCATCGCCTTCGTCTGCCGCTGCGGGCGTGCCCGCGGAGGCAGCGCCTGGCGCGACAGCGGCCGTGTCACCCATGCGTTTCGAGGTCGTCAAGCAGTCCGGCAAGTGGCGCATTGCCTTTCGTGAGCTGGCCCGCTTCGTGAGTTCCCAGCCGATCGATGCCGCCGTTGTAGGGGGAGCCCGATGAAGGATTCGACCCGCCAACTTCAGCGCGTTGGCGCCGAGCGATGGCTCTACCGCACCGATCGTGGCGACTATGGGCCCGTCACGACCGACCGGATCTTCGACGGGATCCGCGAGCGCAAGATCGACCTGAAGACCCAGGTCTCGGTGCTCGGCACCAACAAGTGGGCGGCCGCGGGTGAGTTCCCGTTGTTCCGCGACCAGTACTCCGCATGCCAGAAGCGCTGGGACGAGGAGCGTCTGCACGAGGAGGCCGATGCGATCGGCAAGCGCATGGAGCTCAAGGCGCAGACCTCGCGGGGGGCGGGTATCCTGCTTGCGGTCAGTATCGCGGTTGCGCTCGCGATCGGGGCCTGGGTCGTCTGGAAGCTCTCGAAGGCGGAGCCACTCGGGCTCGCCAAGATCGTGCGGATGATGGTGGTCGAGCCGCTGCCGACCCCGCCCCCCGGTCCGAAGTCGATCCCTGCCATCCCCCGGAAGGAGGAGCGCAAGGTCGCCCGACTCTCCGAGCCTGAGAGCTACGACACCGCTGGCGTCGCAGTCGGTGGCGAGGAGGATGTCAATGCGGTCACCCAGATGCACTTCAGCGAGGACGGGGAGGTCGCGATGATCTCGGCGGCCGACCTGGCACAGGTCGTCGAGAGTGCGCGCCAGGGGCTTTTTGGATGTGCGCGTGAGGCATCGGCCCGCAACGCGGCGTTCACGGGAACCGAGGTCGGCTTCACGGTGGCGCCAGGTCATCTGACAAAGGTCTCGGTCGGGACCGACGCACGCGGCAATGCGCCCTTCCTGGCGTGCGTGAAGGGCGCCCTGGGCCGGGTCTCGGTGCCGGCGTTCAATGGTAGCGAGCGCCGCGTCACCGTGCCTCTACGCTTTCAGCGCTGACATCGACAGGCCCACGGGGTCGACGCTGTAGAGGGCCGTCCCATGATGGCGATTGCATGGCGCCGCAGCGACGCGACAGGACCGACGCGAAGCGACCGCCACCGGCAACCAGGTGATCCTCGAACCTCACCGAGAGCAGCCTGGCCGCGTCCTGCAAGCGCTCGGTGAAGACGAGGTCGGCGGCTGACGGGGTAGGGTCGCCAGACGGATGGTTGTGCACCACGAACACGCCGCGAGCGCGATGCCGCAGCGCGGGACCGAAGATCTCATCAGGCGTCACGGCGCAGCTGGCTGCGTTACCCCGCGCGATCAGCATGCATCCAAGTGCCCGCAGCGTGGCATCGACCGGAATGAGCCACACCTCCTCCACCGGATGCCACGCAAGGTGGGGCACGAGCTGCAGGACAAGACGCGGCGACAGTAAGCGCCGCGAGCGGCGCCGGCGCACGAGCGTTGCCGCCAGTCTGCGCGTCGCGGCGATGCGGCGGGCGCCTTCGGCCGAGACCCCGGCAGCGATCAGCTCACCTCGGCGCGACACGAGGAGCGCGCGCAGGCTGCCGAAGTGGTGGACCAGTGCCCGTCCAACGCCAGCGCCCGGTTCGTTGGATGTGTTGATGAGCGCTTCGATGGCGAGCACGTCACGAGCGAGAATCGACATGGAGCTCCTGGGTTCGACGCGAAGGCGGCTGACGACCTCGCGAGACGTTGGCGTTCGCAAGCGTCATGCCGCAGTGTCGGGTGACGGGAGCATGAGCTCGGGTGGGCCTTGGAAGCGGCTGTGACAGGGTCCGTTCGCGGTTCATCACGCGCTGGCAGTGTCCCAGATGTCCCAGAGTGTCTCGCGCGTGGGACACTTGCAGGACACAACTGGGTGGTCCGAGGAAGCTGTTCTCGCACGACAGCGCACGACGGTCCTGCCGTTGACAGGCGATGGAGGCCGATGCTAGCGCTTGAAGGGAAGTGCGTTCGGGGATCGCGTGCGGCCATGTTGGAGCCGGCACCACAGGAGAACACCATGCGTCGTGTGACTGAGATGGCTGAGGTTGGAATCGTGCGGGCCGCCCGTCCGCTTGGGGCGACTGCGCTGGCCGCGATGATCCTCGCCGGGATCGGCTTGTCGGCCTGCGGCACGAGCCGTCAATCGGGGATCTGCGGTGACGCGAATCCGCCAGCGACGGCGACGGGCGACGTCGACGCACTCGACAAGGAAGGCGACGCGGCGTTCGCGCAACGTGGGGACCAGGCGCAGGCCGAGGCGGCCATCAAGGCCTGGACCGAGGCGCTCAAGGTCGCGCCGGGACGCCACGACATCCGCGTGAAGCTCGCGCGCGCCGACTACTTCCTGGCCGATGAACACATCTGGATGCAGTTCAACATCGAGGGCAAGGACGCGGCGGGCGAGCGGATGCAGAGCCTCTACAAGTCGGCGGCCAACGAGGCGGAGTTCGCGCTCGGCCAGAGGTACCCGGGCTTCCGCTCGAAGTACTGCGCGCGCCAGCCGTTCAACACCGCGCTCGAGCAGCTCGACAAAGAGGCGGTGCCGGCGATGTACTGGTACGCGGCGAGCCTTTCGCGCTACGCGCTGATGACGTCGATCGTCGAGGTGTTGAACCAGACCGATCGCATCAAGGCGATGATGGAGCTCATCCATCGCTTCGATCCTTCATACTGGTACTACGCGTCCGACCGTTACCTCGGCGGCTTCTTCACCAAGATCCCGTTCCCGAGTGGCGACCTCCCAAAGAGCAGCAAGCACTTCGAGACCGCCATCCAGAACGCGCCGAACTACCTCGCGACGAAGGTGATCTACGCCGAGATGAACGCCGCCAAAGCCGGTGACAAGCCGCTGTTCCGTCGCCTCCTCGAAGAGGTCATCGCGTTCGACCTCGAGTCCGCGCCCGACATCAAGCCGGAGAACGCAGGCGAGCAGAAGAAGGCGAAGTTCTACCTCGACGACATCGACAGCCTGATCGATTCGGAGTGAGCCTCGCCGCGGGCGCCAGGATCGCCTTCGGCTGCCTTTGCGGAGGCCCTCAGTCCAGGCTTCGCCATCCTGCCGAAGGCCTTCAGTCCAGGCTTCGCCATCCTGCCGAAGGCCTTCAGTCCAGGCTTCGCCATCCTACCGGAGGCCTTCAGTCCAGGCTTCGCCATCCTGTCGAAGGCCCTCAGTCCAGGCTTCGCCATCCTGCCGAAGGCC
>Ga0105044_10001459_pt1 | contig 31575 bp, 28 predicted proteins | sample MAT01_FD_78092 | JGI IMG/M metagenome (GOLD analysis project Ga0105044, IMG submission 78092) | Freshwater microbial communities from Lake Fryxell liftoff mats and glacier meltwater in Antarctica - MAT-01 | ecosystem: Environmental > Aquatic > Freshwater > Ice > Liftoff microbial mat | place...
GGCATTTCTCCGACTTACGGAAATGAAATAAAAGCAATAATGGATGTTTCTTGCGCCACACCAGCATGTCACAGTGGCTCTTATGCTGCGGCAGGAATTAAATTAGATTCTTATTCTTCTGTAAATTCTGAAAGTAAGAAAAGCAGGTTTATGGGTTCTATCATTCATACTACAGGGTTTGTATCAATGCCACAAGGTGCAGCAAAATTAGATTCTGTAACGATAAAAAAACTTTCTTGCTGGATTCAAAACGGAAGACCTAAATAAGCTATGGCATTGATAAAAACTGTAAGAAACTTTACTCCGCAATTTGGGGAAAACTGCTATTTGGCAGAAACGGCGACCGTTATTGGAGATGTTATAATGGGGAATGAATGCAGTATTTGGTTTAATACTGTTGTAAGAGGTGATGTAAATAGCATAAGAATTGGTAATAAGGTAAATATTCAAGATGGAGCGGTGATTCATTGCACTTACTTAACGGCTCCTACACTTATTGGAAACCGCGTTTCTATTGGGCATAATGCGTTGGTGCATGGTTGTACTTTACATGATAATGTATTAATAGGTATGGGTGCTATTGTTATGGACCACGCGATAATTCACTCTGGAAGTATCGTTGCAGCGGGTGCAGTTATTTTAGAAAATACAGTAGTAGAATCTGGCTGGATTTGGGCTGGCGTGCCTGCAAAACCTGTAAAGAAAGTAAGTGAAGATCTTTTGAAAGGGCAGGTTGATAGAATTGCAGACAACTATTTAATGTATGCTGGTTGGTTTAAGGAATAATCTTCTTAATCTTCAATTCCTCTGTACTGTTTGTATTTTATAAAGAGTTCTTTTACGTAAACAACGAGTTCATATTCCGTTTCGAATTGCTGGTAATTGCTCGTGAGGTTGGAGTATTTTATAAAATCGTCGACTTGTAATTCATCAATATCAATAATATGCGCCACCATGTACCTTGTAAACAGTTCACGGAGCAATTCCATTTTTGCATCTTCGGACCTTAAAGCCGCAATCTTGGTACGGGCTTTCCCTTCTCGACTGAATTGATTGTACAAATAAGTAATAGGACTCGAAATAGCATCTGCTAAAGGTGTTGCTGCAATTTTAGTACGTTCGGCTACCTCTAATTCTTTTATTATTTGGTCATACGTTTTAGGTGCTTTTATGGTGAATTGCCTCAATTGCACACTTTTAACGGTAAGGTAAATTGCTAACGTTAAAGTAGCTTTAGGAATAGAATCCTTCAGCAATACTTTGGTATAATTGTAACCTGTTAAAGAAAATAACAAGGAATCTGTCTGTAAGGCTGATAAAGTGAATTGTCCTTTTTGGTCGGCAAAGATTCCATTTTGAGTACGTTGGTTAATTACAAATGCGTAAGGAAGTGCTCTGTTTGTTTCTTTATCGCGGATGGTGCCCGTTACTGTTATCTGTGCGGCAACATCACTCATTAAAAAGAGAAGGCAAAAAAAGAGAAAAGAGATGCGCAGTATTCGTTTCATTAAATTAAATGGAGTAAATAACTGATTTACAAAGGAATATTTCCATGTTTCTTTTTAGGAAGTTTTGCCACTTTATTTTCGAGCATTTTAAAAGCTTTGATTAATTTTTCTCGGGTTTGCTCTGGTAAAATAACTTCATCGATGTAGCCTCTTTCTGCTGCGCTGTAGGGATTTGCAAAAAGTTCTGCATATTCTCTTTCTTTTTCTAGCAACTTTTCGGCAGGGTTTTGAGCTTCTTCAATTTCTTTTTTGAAAATGATTTCGACTGCACCTTTGGCGCCCATTACTGCAATTTCTGCTGTTGGCCAGGCATAATTCATATCAGCACCAATGTGTTTAGAGTTCATCACATCATAAGCGCCGCCGTAAGCTTTACGCGTAATTACTGTAATTCTTGGAACTGTGGCTTCGCAGAACGCATACAATAATTTTGCACCGTTAGTAATTATGGCGTTCCATTCTTGGTCTGTTCCTGGCAAAAAACCGGGTACGTCTTCAAAAACGAGCAGCGGAATATTAAAACAGTCGCAGAATCTTACGAAGCGAGCTGCTTTTTGAGACGATTTAATGTCTAAAACTCCTGCAAGATAAGCAGGCTGATTGGCAACAATACCGAGGCTTCTGCCTGCTAAACGTGCGAAACCAACAACAATATTTTCTGCAAAGTTCTTATGGACTTCAAAGAAAGAATCACTGTCAATTACTTGTTCTATTACTTCACGAATATCGTAAGGTTGGTTAGGATTTTCAGGGATGATGGTATTCAGTTTAGGACGTTTCTCATTACCTGGAGAAAATGGCAAACGTGGGGCTTCTTCTTCGCAATTTTGAGGAATATAGCTCAATAGTTGTTTTATTTCGTTAATACATGTTAGCCCGTTTTCGGAAGAAAAATGAGTAACCCCAGATTTTACGCTGTGTGCAGATGCTCCACCTAAATCTTCAGAACTAACTTCTTCGTGCGTTACAGTTTTTACCACGTTTGGTCCAGTAACAAACATATAAGAAGTATTTTCTACCATGAAAATAAAATCTGTTATAGCAGGAGAATATACAGCTCCTCCAGCGCAAGGGCCCATTATTGCACTAATTTGTGGAATAACACCAGAAGCCATTGTGTTTTTGTAGAAAATATCTGCATAACCACCTAAAGAAACTACACCTTCTTGAATGCGCGCTCCTCCTGAATCATTTAAGCCTATAATTGGTGCACCATTTTGCATAGCTAAATCCATAATTCGGCAAATTTTGGTAGCGTGCGCTTCTGCTAAAGAGCCACCAAAAACTGTAAAATCTTGTGCAAATACATATATTAAACGTCCGTGAACGGTGCCGTATCCAGTAATTACGCCATCACCGTAAAATTTCTGTTTTTCTAATCCGAAATTCATGCTGCGGTGCGTTACTAACTGACCAATTTCTTCAAAAGAATCTTCATCTAATAGCAATTGAATGCGTTCTCGAGCGGTTAATTTCCCTTTTTTATGTTGAGATTCAATTCTTTTTTTACCTCCACCCAAAAGGGATTCGGCTTTCATTTTTTCGAGTTGGGCAATTTTAGCGTCCATGCTCGATATTGAAGGTTGAAGTGTTGTTGTATCCATAAAGTAATCTATAATTCGTTCACTAATTCTTCTGTTAATTCTAAGGTATGATATACTTGTTGCACATCATCGAGGTCTTCTAACATGTCTATCATGCGCATTACTTTCTTAGAAGATTCAAGGTCTAAAAGTACTGTTTCTTTTGGAATTTGCTGAATGCTGGCACTTTCTACTTCAATTGATAAACTGTCGAGTTTTTTTTGAATTTCACCAAAAGCATCAAACGCTGCATAAACAGTGAAGTATTCATCATCAACTTCAACGTCAGTTGCATTGGCATCAATCATTTCCATGGTAAATTCATCTTCAACTAAAGCACCTTTTTTGAGAGCAAAAACGCTCATTTTATCGAACACAAAACTTAAAGAACCATTCGTACCTAAGTTTCCATCAAACTTATTAAAAACCATTCTCACATCTTTTACTGAACGGTTGATGTTATCTGTTGCACATTCCACAAAAACGGCAATACCATAAGGTCCGTAACCTTCATAAGTTGGCTCTAGAAAAGTAGTTCCATCTTTGCCAGAACCTTTATCTACCGCACGAGATATGGTATCTTTAGGAATGTTGGCTCCTTTTGCATTTTGAATGGCTACACGTAACCGAGGATTTAAATCTGGATTCGGCAGTCCATCTTTTGCGGCAATCATAACCTCTTTTATCAATCTGGTAAATAATTTTCCTCTTCGTTTATCTTGCGCACCTTTCCGATGTTTAATATTTGCCCATTTACTATGACCTGCCATGTTTTTAAATAATTGAGCAAAAATAGGGTTTCAATAGCACTGTTCTTCTTTTTATTTGTTAAAGTTGTTTTATAGTTTAACAATTTCAATGTAAATGTGTTTATGAACCTAAAGATGGAAAAAATATTTGGTAGATTTTTATCAGAAGAGTTTAGAGAACGATTAGAGCGCATCATTATTGGTATTGCTATAGTCAGTTTTCTAATTCACCTGTTAGTTATTTTTTTGGTGAGTCAAGATATAATTCATTTTACATCAAAACTTACTAAAAGTCCTATCTCTGCTATCTACACACCATTTTCGTTCATTTTGATTTATGAAGTATTCTTGTTGGTGTTTTATTTACCAAGGTCAATATCAAGCTACATTGGAAAACAGTATGAAATCATAACATTAATTGTAATAAGGAGGATTTTTAAAGACATTGGCAACATCGAAATGTCAACTAATTGGTTCAAGTTGGAGAATGACTTGCAGTTTACCTTTGATGTATTAACTACTTTGATTTTATTTTTTTTAATCCATCTTTTTTATAAAAACGTAGCAAAACAAAACGCCGAAGAGACAATTAGAATACTGAATGAGAAAAACAGAATAAGTAAGTTCATTAAACTAAAAAAGAATATTGCTATGGTTTTGATCCCGGCTTTGGTATTACTTGCATTTTATTCGTTTACAAGTTGGATGGTTATTTCCATACAAGACCATTGGGCTCACATAACTACTTTCAAAAACATTAACAACATATTTTTTGAGGATTTCTTTATGCTCCTCATCATCATAGATGTGATATTGCTTTTGTTTTCATTTTTTTACTCAGATAGTTTTCATAAAATTATCAGGAATTCAGGTTTTATCATTTCGACTATTTTAATAAAGTTATCCTTTTCAGTTGAAGGTGTTGTAAATAACGCGTTAATTTTGGGTGCCGTATTTTTCGGTTTTTTGATTCTGCTGATTCATAATTTATATACGAGGCAGAAAAGCACTTCTGACTCTTAATATTTTTAAATGAGCTCCTGTATCATTCATTAAAGTTGTACTTGTAAAATTCATCCAATAACAAAAAGGTAATGCTACCAAGAAAACTATTAATGCGGCAGGAAAATCTTTTTTAATTTTTCTTGAAAGCTTAAATTCATGCGTATTTTAAAGCTGAATATCTTTTATATTGAGTTGTAAGCTTACCGAATTGTTCCAATTGTTTTCTTCAATGTTATAACAAATATCCACAGGAATATTTTTGCTAATCGGATCGAAAAATTGGCCCAAATTAAAAGCAATTGCACTAAACCCTAGACCATTTTCATCTACCATATTTAACTTTAGATGGTTACTTCCTACAATTCTCAAGTAACCTTCATCCATTAAATTATGTGTCATAAAAACGGGTGCCATATTACCAGGGCCAAATGGTGAAAATTGTTTTAATATTCTGTTCAACTTTGCATCAATCTGTTCAAAGTTTATTTCTAAATCTATTTCCTGAACAGGAGTCTTTTGATATTCTTGAATTGTGGCAGTTACCACCTCCTCAAATCTTTTCTGAAAGGCTGCAACATTTTCTATTTTAAGAGTCATCCCCGCAGCGTATTTATGTCCACCAAATTGCTCTAATAAATCGGCACATTTTTCTAAAGCGGCATGAACATCAAAATCTTTTACTGAACGCGCACTTCCAGTAGCTTTTCCATTAGATTCGGTAAGTATTATTGTTGGCTTATAATATTTTTCTATTACTCTAGAAGCTACAATTCCTACCACGCCTTTGTGCCAGTCTGGTTTATAAAGCACCGTTGAATTTCCGTTTTTAATTGCTGTATTTGTTTCAATTATTTCAAGTGCTTCTGCTGTAATTTGTTTGTCGAGGTCTTTTCTGGTGTTGTTATTTACGTTGATTAATTTACCAATGTCAAAAGCATTAATTTCTGTTTCGGCAATTAACAATTCTACTGCTTTTTTGCCATGTTCTATTCTACCTGCTGCATTAATGCGTGGTGCAATGTTGAAGACAATGTCTGAAATGGATATCTCTTTTTTTATTTCAGTTGTGTTTTTAGTTTTTCCGCCGTTATCTTTTCTATAATTGAGCAATTCTTGAATCCCAATTCTTGGTGAATTGTTTATTTTTTGCAAACCGTAAAACGCAAGTATTCTGTTTTCACCCGTAATGGGAACAATATCGGCTGCAATGCTGGTAACAACCAAATCTAACCATTTTGTTACATCTTTATTTAAATCTAAAGACGAATTTAATGCTTCAATTAATTTGTATCCTATTCCACAACCCGATAATTCTTTGTATGGATATTTACAGTCTTTTCTTTTAGGGTCTAAAACAGCCACTGCCGCAGGAATTTCTGCACCTGGCAAGTGATGATCGCAAATAATAAAATCAATGTTTTTTTCAGAAGCATATTTCACTTTGTCGTTACTCCGAATGCCACAATCTAAAGCTATGATTAGCGCTACATTTTTTTCTGACGCAACATCAATTCCTGTTGTTGAAATTCCATATCCTTCAGAATACCTATCAGGAATGTAAAAACTAAGATTTTCATTTGCTACAAATTCTCGTAAAAATCCATAAACCAAAGCAACTGAAGTTGTTCCATCAACATCATAATCACCATAAATCATGATATTTTCTTTGTTAGAAATGGCCTTTTTAATTCTTTCTATAGCTTTATCCATATCTTTCATTAGAAATGGATCATGCAAATCTTTTAAATCTGGTCGAAAGAATTTTTTAGCATCATCAAAAGTTTCAATACCGCGCTGAACGAGTAGAGTACACACCAAATCATCACTATTTAATGCTTCTTTTAATGCTGAAATTTTTTCTTTTTCGGGTTTCGGATGAAGTGCCCAATTTTTTTTAGTAGTCATAATTCTCGCTAATCTCTAATAAATAGTACCTGATACTATCCTTCAAATTTATGTTTTGCTTGAGAAGCTAGCATCTTTTCCATTTTTATTTTTCAACAAAATCTAGCTTTCTGCTGAACCTTTTAAGAAAATCCGTTGTTTTGTGCTTATGCATGCAATTGTAATAGGATCGGGCATTGCGGGCCTGGCAGCGGCTTTGCGGTTGAGAAGAAAAGGGTTTTCAGTAGAAATATTCGAAAAAAACAATTATAGTGGAGGGAAATTAACTGCATTTGATCAAGACGGATTTCGATTTGATGCTGGCCCTTCTTTATTTACCTTGCCGCTTCAAGTGGATGAATTATTCGAGTTATTTGGAGAAAACCCAAGAGCTCATTTTAATTACAGGAAATTAGAAGTTGCTTGTAATTATTTTTGGCAAGATGGCACCCAACTTATTGCTTCTGGTAATGGAGAGGATTTTGCAAAAAATGTGGAAAAAACTTTTCAAATACCCGCCTCAGATGTGACAAGATACCTTAAAAAAAGTGCATTTGTGTATAACACGGTTGCTCCTGTTTTTTTGCACATGTCCTTACATAAATGGACAAATTTCATCAACTTTAAAACGCTGAAAGGTGTTTTATTGATGCCTTTTTTAGGCATATTTTCAAAGTTAAATACGCACAATGAACGGCAATTTTCAGAACCTAAATTGGTACAGCTTTTTAATAGATATGCAACTTACAATGGTTCTGACCCTTATCAAGCTCCTGCAGTTTTGCAAAGCATTCCGCATTTAGAATTTAATATTGGTGCTTATTTGCCTCAAAACGGAATGCATGACATTACGCAATCATTAGAAGAGCTGGCACTAAGAAAAGGAATTAAAATTCACTTAAATGCCACTGCTTCTAAAATCGAAATTGCAGAAAATAAAGTGGCTGGAGTTTGGATAAACAATGAGTTAAAACCAGCAAGCATTGTTGTTTCCAATGTGGATATTTTCCCAACATATAGGAAGCTTTTACCAGATTTAAAAGCACCAGAGAAAGTAATGAGTCAGCCGCGTTCTAGCTCTGCACTTATTTTTTATTGGGGAATGAATAAAGAATTCGCGCAATTAGATGTACACAATATTTTTTTTAGTGAGGATTATAAGGCTGAATTTGAGAGTATTTTCAAGGATAAAAAAGTTGGAGAAGACCCAACAATATATGTAAACATTACTTCAAAGAAAATTAAAAGTGACGCACCACTTGGCTGTGAAAACTGGTTTGTAATGATAAATGTTCCTGGAAATACCGGACAAAATTGGGACGAAATAACTGAAACGAGTAGAGTAAAAATCATTAATAAATTGAGCGCCATTTTAAAAGAAGACATTAGTAAACTTATTTTAAATGAAAGTATTTTAGATCCTCGAAGCATTGAAAGTAAAACGTCTTCTTATCAAGGTTCCTTGTATGGTAGCAGTTCCAATAATAGAAATGCAGCCTTTCAACGACATGCAAATTTTAAAAGTACCGTTAAAGGTTTGTACTTTTGTGGCGGAAGTGTTCATCCTGGTGGAGGCATTCCCTTGTGTTTGCAATCTGCCAGAATTGTTGCCGATTTAATTCCAAATCAATGAGTTCGCTTGTTAAAAAACTACCTTTCCCATTTTCAACAACACAAGCAGGTGTTATACTTATAATATTACATATTGTTGGAGTAATTGGAATACTCTCTTCATTTTCAGCATATATTATTGAACTTACTCCAGTAAATCTGCTCATTTCATCAATATTTTTATTATTATTTCAACCAAAATTTGACGTAAAATTTATACTTTTCTTTTGCGCAGCATTTATGATTGGAATGGGCACAGAATGGATTGGTGTGCACACAGGATATTTATTTGGAAATTATAGATATGGCAATGTTCTTGGGCCAGCAATAGACGGAATCCCATACATCATTGGTTTTAACTGGTTTATGTTAAGCGTTTGTATGGGAACTTTTAGTAATTATATTAAAGCTTCTATTTTTGTAAGAAGTTTGATGGGAGCATTGTTGATGGTTTTGATGGATTATATCATAGAACCGGTTGCAATTAAACTTGGATTTTGGACATGGTACGGAGCTTCAATACCCATGAGTAATTATTTAACATGGTTTTTCGTTTCTTTTTTAATTCAATGGTTGTATCATTCTCAAAAAAATCAGAACAATCCTATCGCAACTTGGTTAATTTTGTCGCAAGTTTTTTTCTTTCTCATTTTACAATTCGTTTAGCATGTCTGTTTTACTAAACATATTAATTGTTGTAGCTACTTTCTTCTTTATGGAATTTATGGCTTGGGCAACACACAAATTCGTTATGCACGGTTTTTTATGGTCCTTGCACAAAGACCATCATGTGCCTCACAAACATTTATTTGAGCGTAACGATTCATTTTTCTTGATATTTGCTATCCCAAGCTGGTTGTGTATTATGTTTGGAATGATGCATGGAAATGATTTTAAATTGTACATAGGAATTGGGATAGCCGTTTATGGACTTGCCTATTTTTTAGTACACGATGTATTTATTCACCAACGTATAAAGTGGTTTAGGCGAAGTGATAATTGGTATTTAAGAGCAATCAGAAAAGCGCATAAAGTGCATCACAAAACAATAGGTAAACAAGAAAGCGAATCTTTTGGAATGTTGGTGGTGGCTAAAAAATTTTTTAACGAGCAACGTGATTCCCGATAAGTATACGTATTTGGCTTTAATGCTGCTGAGTTTGGCCTATCCATTGGCGCAAAGCTTCGAAGAACGTGTTTTTATTTGGAAACGTTGGCGATTTATGTTTCCAGCAATATTTATTACTGCTGCTTTTTTTATTATTTGGGATATCTTTTTTACCCTTACCGGCGTTTGGAGTTTTAATCCAAAATTCGTTGTGGGTATTTATTTATTTAAGATGCCAATCGAGGAATGGCTTTTCTTTATAATCGTTCCGTACTGCTGTTTTTTTGTGTATTTCGTGTGCAATTATTTTATTAAGAAGGATATTTTAGCTCCTTATCAGAGAAAAATTACTCTGGTTTTTGCTATTTTAACGGGTGTTTTAGGAATTGTTTTTTTTACGCGTTGGTACACTGCTGTGGCGAGTTTGGCGAGTTCTGTTTTACTCTTTTACTTGTATTTTTTTACCCATGTAAAGTGGTTGGGAAGATTTTTTGTGGGATATTTCTTTAGTTTAATTCCCTTTTTAATGGTGAACGGAATTCTAACTGCTTGGCCAGTAGTTGAATATAATGACGCAGAGAATTTAGGAATTAGAATATTTATTGAAGGTTGGGCAAATATTCCAATAGATGATACAGTCTATTGTTTGCTGCTTTTGTTAATGAATGTTAGCTTGTATCATTATTTTGAAGATCGAGCACTGGTAAAGGTGCCAATTACTAATTAAGAGTTTATATAAATTGTTCTATATTTGGGTTCCTAATTTATAATAATAATGAGATTAAAATTTTTACTTGGAATCATAGTTATTCTAACGGTTATAAACTCTTGCAAGGATAAAAACAAAATTGTAAGTTTTAATTTGGAAACCAATGATGCTGTATTTTTTATTCCATTAAGTGATTCTTTACTGACGGATACAGTTCTTGGTAACGAAGGAATTTCCTTACAAAGTGAGGATTTTAAATTTAGTAAATACGAAAAGTTTAATATCAACAATGTTATTCCTGCTGAGTTAGAAGATGTTGAAGCCTTCAAACTCATTATGACTTTGGATTCAGGAATTTCTAGTTTGAATTTTATGAAAGATTTGAAAATATTTATCGGAAATGGTACAGGAAAAGATGTTGAATTGATTAGTATAGAATTTCCTGGACAAATTGATACTTTAGGTATGTTGATGACCGCAACTACTGATGAATGGTTAAATGTAATGCGAAAGGATAAATATTACTTTAGGTCTGATTTTACTCAAACTGGTGCAGTTCCAGATTCTATTGCTCTACGTTATAAAATGGGTTTTAGACTCAAAGGAAATCCGCTTAAAGACTAACTGAAGTACTTTAATATGTCTGAAAAAGTTGTCAGCGTGGCACCTGAAATTGTTTCAGTTATTGTACCTGCTTATAATTACGGTCATTTTTTGGGTGAAACACTTTCTTGTCTTCAAAAGCAAACGTATGCGTATTGGGAATGTGTTATTGTTGATGATGGCTCTACCGATAACACACAACAAGTTGCTCAAGAATGGTGTTTGAAAGATAAGCGATTTCGTTATATTTTTCAAGAAAATGCTGGGCTCTCTGCTGCAAGAAATACTGGAATACAGCATAGTATTGGTGTTTTCATACAATTGCTCGACGCCGATGATTTATTAGAAGTTGATAAATTCAAAAATCAGGTGGAGCTCTTTAAAAAGATAGAAGAGGCTGATATTATTTACAGTGAAGTAAGGTATTTTCGCACCGAATGTCCTCAAGAAAGAAGATTTTCTATGTCTGAACCCGATTCATTTTGGATGCCGTGTATTAGTGGTAAAGGCCAACAAATAGTAAAAAAGCTATTGCAGATTAATCTCTTTGTGGTAAATGCCGCATTGGTTAGAAAATCAGTTTTCGAGAAAATTGGAGCATTCAACATCCACTTAAAATCTGTGGAAGATTATGAATTTTGGTGCAGGTGTGCTTTCAAAGGGCTTTATTTCCATTATGATAATTCTCCCGGTTCTTTTGCTTTGGTGAGGGCACATGCTGTAAGTATGAGTAAAAACAATCTAACTATGAGTGCCGCATCCTATCAAGTGAGGAAAATACAAGTCGGCCTAATTGCTGCAGTTTCTAACAAATCAGAACAGCTAGAATTACAACAGATTTATCTTAGGGAAGTTCGATATTTTTTAAGAACTATAATTGAAGAGTACAAACAAGCTTTAATGAAGCAAAAGGCGTTGGAATATCAATTTCGACTCGTGCAACTCGACAAAGATGTGAAATCATTTCTTAAAGGAATTACTTCTATTATTTTGGGATAATAATTTCTAAATGTTTGAATAATTCAGGAAATAATCAGTTTCATTTTGAATTGACAGTAGCTTATCCTATTTTAGCATGTTAATAAAAAGCGCTATGAGAAAAAATATATTAATATTACTTTTAATTTCGGTTACTCAACTTTTTGTATCGAGCACCACGCAAGCAAGCTCTCTTCTTCAAATTACAGTTGCAAACGATGAAGTCTTTGTGAAGTTTGTTTCTAAGAATGAACGCAAGTCAACCTATCACATTCAAGTTAACCAAATTAAAAGCGATGCAGAAAGAGCTGCTTTTATGGAAGGTTTATTTGCATCTTCAAAAGTTGTGGTAGTTTCAAGACCTGATGAAAACGGAATGTTACAAATTACTGCTCTTAATGAATTTACTGCAGAGCAAGTAATTAAGGAAGTAGACGCAATTTTAGTTGCTTCAAAATCAAACCCAATTAAAAACGTTTTGAAAAATAAATAATCAATATTTAAAACCATTACAATGAAAAAAATTCTAATAACCATCACAGTTATATTAATTGCAGCAGTTCAGATTTACGCACAAAATACTACTTGTGCAGGAGCGCTTCCTTTTTGTACGGGTACAGAATATATCTTTCCCGCGAGCGTAAATGCAGGAAGTGCTGAAGCCGGTCCAGAATACGGTTGTTTAGGTACTCAACCAAATCCTGCTTGGTACTTTATGCAAATTGAAAACTCTGGATTTATCGATATTTTTATGTCCGCTAACGCCGACATTGATTTCATTTGTTATGGTCCTTTTGTAAATTTGATAAACGTATGTGATTCTTCAAATCTTTCGATTGCCAATACTGTAGATTGCAGTTTTTCTGGAAGCGCTACAGAAACTGTTAATATTCCAAATGGTCAAACGGGTGAATTCTATATGTTATTAATTACAAACTATTCTAACCAACCTGGGAATATAACATTTTCCCAAACAGGAGGAGATGGCACAACTAACTGTGGAATTTTAAATTCTAATGCCAATAATAACGGTCCCCTTTGCGAAGGAGATACTTTGTTTTTAACAACAGCAATTGATCCAGACTTGTTTACTCTGGAATGGTCTGGCCCCAATGGATTTAGTAGCAATCTGGCAAATCCATTTATTCTAAATGTAATGATTTCAGATTCTGGCACTTACAGTTTAACAGTAAGCGATTTGGATACATCTGTTACTGCTTTTACGCAAGTTATAATTAACGAAAGACCTGATCCATCTGGGTTTACAGTAGAAGGTATTCCTTGCGTTGGAAACCAAATTACTCTAACACCAGACACCGTAATTGCGGGATTAAATTACAATTGGACCTTTCCAGTAAATGGTACATCGTCTGCTGTTCCTTTTACAATAACTGCTGATATTCTTTTTGCTACTCAAGGTGTTGGACTTTCGGTCTCTCTTGCTGCTTGCACAAGTGCAGTCACGACTCAACTCATACCCGTCAAAATACCAATTGTGCCTGTAATAATTGGTGATGATCATACTTGTTTCGACGAAACAGCAGTAATATCGACAAGCCAAGGTTTCTTTAATTATGACTGGTCAAATGCGGATACTACAAGAATTAATACGGTTCTTCCTGGAAGTTATACTGTTACAACTACAGATTCTAACGGGTGTATTGCAACCTCTCAACCCTTTGTTGTTACCAATTCAACTCCTGATGCGGAAATCGTAGGCATTGTTCCTTTTTGCCAAGGAGATACTATTACATTAGAAGCATCTCCCTCACCATTGCTTTTTCCTTATACCGAATACTATTGGATTCAGAATGGTGATACGCTTTCTACAACTGATTCTTTGAAGATTACTAATGGAAATATCGAGTTAGTGGTGATTGATTCTAAAGGATGTAGAGATACACTTGCTGCTGCAGCTCCAAATACTGCCAGACCATTTGCTAATCTAACGGTAGTTCCAGGAACTCCACGAGTTTTGGTAAATACTCAAATTGCATTTTCAGATAATTCAACAGCCAACCCAATTGACCCAATTGTTGGTTGGGATTGGTATTTTGAACCACCAAACGATAGTTCTTTCTTAGAAAATGTAAATTATACTTGGGCTAAACCAGATACAGGTAACAAGCAAGTAACTCATATTGTGATTTCTGAGCTAGGGTGTAGAGATACTATAATTTATTTAGTAAGAATTGTAGATACCCCTTTTCTTCCAAATGTAATTAATACAGATTCTAACATTCCAGATAACGCAAGATTAAAGATTCCTTTCTTAGAAGATTACCCTAATAATAATGTATCAATTTTTAACAGATGGGGTAGAAAAGTCTTCGACAAAGATAATTATGACAATTCTTGGGCTGGTGAAAACCTACCTGAAGGAACTTATTTTTACGTTGTTTCTGCACCAGAATTAAGTCCTACATTAAAAGGCACAATTACTTTGTTAAGAAGCAATCCTTAAAAAAATGTAATGATAAAAGGCGAACAGCTTCTAAACTGTTCGCCTTTTTTTTTGTTACCCTATTTGTAAAATCTATTGTAAACAGTGAAAGTTACCGATCATTTAAAAAACGCGAAAGGAACCCTATTTTCTTTCGAAGTTTTACCATCTCTTAAAGGGAGAGATATTCAAGATTTATATGATGGCATTGAGCCATTAATTGAATTTGACCCAAGTTTTATTAACGTAACCTATCACCGAGAGGAATATGTTTACAAGAAATTGAACAACGGTTTACACGAAAAAATATCTGCCCGCAAAAGACCCGGAACAGTAAGTATTTGTGCCGCCATTAAAAATAAATACCAAGTAGATACTGTTCCACATTTAATTTGTGGAGGGTTTTCGAGAGATGAAACAGAAATCGCCTTGATTGATATGCACTATTTAGGAATGGATAATGTACTTGCCTTGCGCGGAGATCCTGTGAAAGGCGAAGGTAGTTTTATCCCAGACAGAGATGGGCATTCCAACGCTTCTACGCTGGTGAAACAAATAACAGAAATGAATCATGGAAGGTATTTGGATGATGATATTGTGGAAGGAATTCCTACCGACTTCTCAATCGGAGTGGCTGGTTATCCTGAGAAACATTTTGAAGCCCAAAATCTTAAAACAGATTTGAAGTATCTAAAGGAAAAGGTGGATGCAGGTGCAGATTACATTGTAACGCAACTATTTTTCGATAATAATAAATATTTTGAGTATGTGGAAGCCTGCAGAAAAGCAGGAATTAATGTGCCAATTATTCCAGGATTAAAACCTATAACAACGTTGAAGCACATTACTTTTTTGCCGAAAACATTTCATATAGATATTCCTGAAACCTTAGCAGATGAATTAGAAAAATGCAAAAACAATCAACAAGTTATGGAAGTTGGTATTGAATGGGGTATTCAACAAACAAAAGAATTAATTGCTGCCGGAGCTCCCTGCATTCACTTCTACACAATGGGTAAATCTGAAGCGGTGAAGAGAATTATGAAGGCATCATTTTAATAGCTGATTTTTAAAATACTGCTGCTGCTCAAATCGGTTCTTAAGTAGTAATGAGATGAACTAGTACTACTAAACCTGCAGTTCGTAACAAGTGGAAATTTACAAGAAAGCGAAACAATCCTTGCTTCCAATTGTCCTGATGAGTTTAAACTGTTTACTTGGATTTGTGTAGTTGTTTTTGACTGGATGGCGTCATCTTGGTTTTTCTTTTCAATAGACTTGTTAAATAACAAAAAGGTAGCTCTGTCTTGTTCTATTAAATTGAATGATAAGAACATACCCTCGTCGTCAAAAGAATGTTGGTTTTTGTAAAGCCATTGAAACCAATCAATAGAAGCATTACTATTAAAATTAATGATTAGAATATTTTCAGCTTTAAATTCGTCTTTGCAAATAACCAAACCTGACCTATAATCTGTTTCGCATAGGTTCGAAATTTGAGTTTGTTCCGCTAGCAGTTGAAGACTTCCATCTTTTTTACTTGTAGCAGAGATGATTTTCAAGTGTTTAAAATCGTCTTTAGAAACTTTCACTGTTTCGCCTGCGAAGTTACCTAAAAATGAAGCGTTGAATGGAATAATGCTTTTGTGGACCACTTCTCCGGTTTCCCTATCAATATCCATATAAAAAGTTCCTGTAGAAACATCTGTTACCTTAAAATCCGCTTGATACAAGCCACAAATTTTTAGGCGGTCGTTTTCTGTTAAATCAAAATAAATACTGGTAATCTGCTTTTCGGGTAAATCTAACTGATACTCGATGATATCTTCTGTCATTATTGGAAAAGCGAACAAAGAGAACCCTAAATCTAAACTGTCTTCACTTCTTTGATATTGCAACAAAAGTTGAACATTCCCAGGTTCATCTATAGAAACTTGGGTGATAGAAATATTCTTTCCCTTTAAGTCAATTGGGGCATGTATCTGTTTTATAAGCGTGTATTTTGAATCAATAATTGCGAAATGGATAAATGAATTATCTGCACTTCCTGTTTGAATACCTAAAGCAAGAATTAAATCTTTTTTTGGGTTGGTAGAGAATTTAAATTTTTTGTTGCTTGATTCAAAATAAGTTGATGGGTATTCCCATAACAATTTTTTTTCGGACAGCACTCCTGAATCGATTTCCACTTTTCTGTAAAGCTGGTTGTTTTTTGTCTTTTTATCGTAAGAAGAGCCTAAAAAATTAAGTTGTCCGTTTTTTAGTTGCACATCTTCTGGGTAGAAATTGAACTTGTCGCTAAATACGTTCGTGAAGTTTTTTGTGGAAACGTGCGTTAAATTTAAAGTGTCAATCGTTTCTATGGAAATATGTTGAATATGTGAATTTCCTTTTTCATTGGCGCCGTAAGCGAGGTAAAGCTTGTCGTTTTCCGTTCCAATAAATTTTAAAGGATAATAGCTTTTTGAAGGTTGCCACGTTTCGCCTTCACGTGTGTTTTGTGCATATAAATTGCTGTAAAAAATAAAAAAAAGCAGCAAATTAATTAGCCCCAACTTCATGCAACCTCTTTTTTCAAAACCTGAACCGCATCTTTATTTTTGTTGGCCAACTGCCCGCAGGCTGCGTCTATGTCTCTTCCTCGGCTTCTTCTCACATTTGCAATCACGCCTTTGCTATTTAAGTAAGCTACAAATCGGTTTACATTTTCCTCGGGTGCGCGTTCAAACTCGCTATCATCAATTGGATTGTATTCTATAATATTCACTTTTGATGGCACCCGTTTTACAAAGTTTTCTAATTCTTTCGCATCATTCAGTCCATCATTAAAATCTTTAAAAATGATGTATTCTAAAGTTGGTCTAGTTCCAGTTTTATCGTAAAAATGCTGAAGTGCATCTGCTAACGTGTCTAAATTATTGCTTTCGTTGATGGGCATTATTTTACTGCGTTTTTCTTCATTGGCGGCATGCAGCGAAAGAGCTAAATTAAATTTAACATTATCATCGCCTAATTTTGCAATCATTTTAGCGATACCCGCTGTTGAAACAGTGATGCGCTGTGGTGACATTCCCAAACCTTGTGGAGAAGTAATTTTTTCGACGCTTTCTAACACATTCTTATAATTCAGCAGAGGTTCACCCATTCCCATATAAACAATATTGGATAAGGGAATTCCATATTCGCTTTCACTTTGTTTTCTAATAGCTGCAACCTGATCGTAAATTTCTCCCGCTTCTAAATTTCTTAATAATTTAAGTTTACCTGTAGCGCAAAATTTGCAAGTTAAGCTGCACCCAACTTGAGAGGAAATACAAGCAGTCATTCTTGTTGCCGTAGGAATAAGAACTCCTTCTACCACTGGACCATCATGTAGTCTAAATGCAGTTTTTATGGTTCTATCAGAACTTTTTTGAAAATTAGCAACTGAGATTCCATGCAATACATAAGCTTCTTGCAAGCCTGCGCGTAAGTCTTTGCTCAAATTTGTCATGGCATCGAAACTCAATGCAGACTTTTGCCACAGCCATTCGTATACTTGCTTTGCGCGAAATTTTTGTTGACCAGATTTTATAAACCATTCTTCTAATTCAACATAAGATAGTTTACGAATATCGGGTTTGTTTTGAGCTAACATGCTGCAAATGTAAGGGAAATGATGGAAATGGAAGAACGTTATTTAATACTTAAGCTGAAACATTAAGTACATTTTAAAGTTCAACCATGAAAGGTGGGTTTTTAGAGGTTCCCCATTAATAATAGAGTTGAATGTTTTTTTATTTCTGCAAATTAGTTTATTGCAATTCCTGCTTCGTACTTTTGAGCAAGTAAATTTCAATAATTACATCTTTTATAAAACGTGAAATTTTATTCTGCCGATATTGTTTTTCCTATAGATGCTCCTAAGGTTCCAAATGGCTTATTGGTAATGGTTTAGACGGTTTTATAACGGAATTAATGAGCTTAAATGTTGCATCTGAGCTCAAAAAACAGAAAGCAATTCTGGAAGCAGATAGCCTTATCTTGCAATTTGATTTCGACTATTTATCAATTCAACGTTGAAGTTTACTTTTGCTTTCAATGCTCCAAAAACTTTCAATATCGTTTCTAATGTCACATTAGTTGTGTTGTTTTCAAGTTTTGAAATTTGGGCTCTTTGAACGCCAACTAATTTTCCCAATTCTTCTTGTGTTAAATTTCTTTCAAGTCGAACTTTACGAATCATCTCACCCAAAATTTCAAGTTGTAATTCTTGTTCGTAATGAGTTCTTTTTTCAGTCCCGATTTCACCAATAAATTCGTCCTTTATTTGGTCGAAACTAAACATTTCTAATTCTTTATTTTTTGTAGCCATGTTTTCCTTTGTTTTTGAGTTCAAAATATTTTAATCTAATTTTTTCCGCTTTTTCAATTTCTTTTACTGGAGTTTTTTCAGTTTTCTTTATAATTCCGTGTGTTGTGAAAACTAAAGCGATGTCTGGCTCGGTCTTGTCCCAAAATGCAAAAAATCTAAAATGGGTTTTATTAAATAATGTTCGGAATTCCCATATCTCTCCTTTCAGTTTTTTAAACAACTCATTGTCTGTTTTAACTTTCGCTTTGTCAATATTGAAAATAACTTTGTCTCGACTTTTTTCGTTTAGTAGCATTAAAAATTCACGGGCTTCGGTAAAGAATATCACTTCAAATTTGTTCATTCATTTTACCGCTTTGTTTCCATTCAAAGATACAAACTATTTCCAAATTCAAATTTTTAAAAGACTTTTATTTTCTAGAATGTTTTAAGACCATTTTTGCTAACTTTCTTTATAGCCAGAAAAGAAGTCTAGCGAAGTTTGTTTGTAAGAATCTCTGAGTATTTAGGAGTAAATTTCCACATCTAAATTTCCATTTAAATTTGTAGCATTAGGTACATAAATACTTCAGTGACATTAGCAAGTGCTCTAACTCTAGCAAAAATTTATTCGTGAGTGAATAATTAACTTGAGTGTTCGCACCAAAATTACTATTCACTATGTTTGCATTAAACGGAATAGCTATTGTAAAGTAATTAAAAGCATTCGGCGTAACACTATAACCTAATCAGGCTTAAAATAAAACTAGGATTATAAATAAAAATGCTTTGAAATACCCATTCAGTTGTAATTTTGGATAAAATAAGTTTATTAAACTATTACACTAAAAAACGTGAAATTTTATTCTGCCGATATTGTTTTTCCTATAGATGCTCCTAAGGTTCCAAATGGCTTATTGGTTGCAGAAGACGACGGAACAATTATCGACTGCCTTTCGCAAGACGATATAAATTACAGTTTAAATAATGCAGAAATCCTCAACGGTTGGTTAGTTCCCGGATTTGTGAATGCACATTGTCATTTAGAATTATCGCACCTTAAGAATAAAATTCCGCAACATACTGGTTTAGACGGTTTTGTAATGGAATTGATGGGCTTAAATGGAATTTCAGAAAGTGAAAAACAACAAGCTATTTATGAAGCTGATGCAGAAATGCAGCGCAACGGAATTGTAGCGGTTGGAGATATTTCTAATGGAAGCGATTCCTTCGCAGTAAAGGAAAAATCTGAGATTCAGTATTATACATTTATAGAACGTTTCGGATTTAATCCAGATAATGCAGATTTAGTGTTCGAAAAAGGTGTAGCTGTTCGAGAACAATTAAAGCAACTTTCAAGGAATGTTTCTGGAAATTTAACACCACATGCCAATTACTCTGTGTCTATTTCGCTTTTGAAAAAAATTGTGAAGAAGCTTGAAGAAGATAATGGAATATTCAGCATTCACAATCAAGAATCGGCAAGCGAAAATGAATTTTTTCAATTTAAAACAGGAAAAATGGTAGAACGGTTTGAGAAGATGAAATTACCAATTTCTCATTTTGTAGCCAACGGAAAATCTGCTTTAGCTTCACTATTAGAATATTTCCCTTCTCAACTTCCAGTTCAGTTGGTGCATAATACATACAGCAACGAATTAGATATTCAACAAGCAATAAAAAATAACAGGCAAACTTTTTTTTGTTTATGCCCTGGAGCTAATTTGTACATTGAAAACAAATTGCCTCCTGTTCTGTTTCTTAGAAAGTACACGCATCAACTCACAATAGGTACCGACAGTTTAGCTTCAAATACGCAATTAGACATAGTTTCAGAGATGATTCATCTGCAAAATGGATTTCCAGAAATTCCAATTGAAGAAGTACTGAAATGGGGAACATTAAATGGTGCAAATTTCCTAAGATTATCCAACAAGCTAGGTAGTTTTAGTAAAGGAAAAAAACCAGGAATTGTAAATTTATTGGACGTAAATACTTTTTCTTGTAAAATAAATTCGAGTTCAAAGAAAGCTATCATATGAATGCGTAAAATTGCAGTTGGTTTAGATGCAAGCTAATTCTTGCAAAGTGCTTAAGGAAAAATCGTGAAAACACAACTTATTTTTAGTTTTTTTAAACACCCAACTTATGGCTTAAGTCTGGAAGCATTTATTATTGATTTACTAGATAACAAAGCGTTTTCTTATCAATATAAACGCATTAATTACGAAATGATTTCTGATTATGGGTATCCATTTACAGAAAATGAAGTGAAGATCATTAAGAAAATTGAAGACCTTTCTCAGAAGAATATTGATAAGCATTTCAATCCTAAAAAGTTAAAACTAGAGGTTTTTCAAGAGAAACTTTCAAAGGATAAGGAACAATTAAAGTTAGTTTCTACTTATTTTGATAAAAGAGTTGCCTATTGTTTGGCACATTTAAAAGGGCAAAAAGCATATTGGAAGAATAGAATTTCTGACCATCCAGGAATGATTGCCCTTAATGTTTTGGAAGCACCCGCAAAACTCATTTATTACTTTAATAAAATAGATACTGGTATTTCTTATCGATTAGAAATGCATTACAAGGACCAGCAAATTTCTTTACAAAAACCTGGTACTGAAGTTATTTGCAATGAGCCAGCTTGGTTGAAACATTTGGATAGCATTTATCATTTTTCTGACCCTACAGATGGGCAAAAGTTGATGCCTTTTTTAAATAAAGCAGAAGTTTTAATACCTGATAGATTGTCAGAATTTTACTTAAGTTCCTTTATGTTGAAGGCTTCTAAGAAGTTTGATGTGCGCTACGAAGGCTTTAATGTAAAAGAAAAACCAGATACGAAACGCGCAATATTGAGCATAGAAAAAGATCTTTCTGGAAATGCAATTTTACAATTAGGTTATTGTTACGACTCTCTATTAATTACTGCAGCGCAAGAAAATGAGGTACTTGTAAAATTGCAAAAGCAAGGCGATGATTTACAATTGCTGAGGTTTCAACGGGATTTTAAATGGGAAAAAGAAAAAGAAAAAGGCCTACAAATGCAAGATTTAGTTGGCGTAAAGCCATCTTGGTTCATTCCTCAAAATTTAAAAGACACCAAAATAAGTTTCGAGAAATTGGTTTCTTGGTTGAGTGAAAAAGCCCCACAAATTTTACAAACAGGGATTGAAATAGAGGCTACACAAACAGGTAAAATTTACAGTATTGATGAAGCAAAATTTGAAACCAAAAACATAAGTGAAAATGATGATTGGTTTGACATCAACATTATTGTCATAATTACCCCCTTTGAAATTCCATTTGTGAAATTTAAAAAACACATTCAAGACCGAAAACGCGATTATATCTTGCCCGATGGAAGAATATTTTTATTGCCAGAAGCTTGGTTTGTAAACTACTCCGACATCTTTGAAGTAGCGGAAAGTGATGATATTTCCATTAGAATTCACAAACAACATCAAGGTTTGTTGCAAGGACATCCGCTATTAAGTGGCGAAATTGCACCTACTGCAAAAGCTGCAGTTACATGACTGAGTGATAAGCCTGAATATGATATTCCCTCAGGTTTAAATGGAACATTAAGGGATTATCAGAAAAAAGGATACGATTGGCTGTGCAATTTGGGCGAGAATAATTTAGGCGCTTGCCTTGCAGATGATATGGGTCTTGGAAAAACACTTCAAGTTATTGCAGTGTTGCAGCGTGTAAAAGAAAATATTGTCCTCATAAAAGAAACTATTCAAGTTAAGAAAAACCAACTTGTTCAACTAGATATTTTTGATGACGGAACTTCAGTAGCTCCCGAAAAAGTGAGTGCTTGCAATTTAATTGTGATGGCACCTTCGCTCATTCACAATTGGGAAAATGAATTAAAAAAGTTTGCACCTAAGCTCAAGATTTATAAATATTTAGGACAACGCAGAAATTTAATTCCTCAAAGTATAGATTTTTACGATATAATTCTAACTACTTATGGTGTGGTAAGGAATGACACAGCAGCATTACAAAAGTATCAATTTGAGTACCTTGTTTTAGATGAAAGCCAATTAATTAAGAATTCAAGTTCTGCCAGTTTCCAAAGTGTAAAACTGCTAAAAGGTAATAAACGCATTGTTTTAACGGGCACACCAGTTGAGAATTCGCTGACTGATTTATGGTCTCAACTTTCTTTTTTGCAACCTGGTTTATTGGGAAGTTTCAAATACTTTAAGCAGGAATATGTTTTAGGAATAGAACAACAAAAAGACAGCACTAAGCTGGAGAAATTAAGAAAAATAATTCAACCTTTTATTCTCAGAAGAACCAAAGAAGAAGTAGCTCCCGAATTGCCAGATGTTACGCGCACGGTACATTTTTGTGAAATGAATTCGGAGCAGAAAGATTTGTACGAAAGTGAGAAATCAATCTACCGTAACAAAATAATGGAAGTAATTGCCAGCGAAGGAATTGGGCGCAGTCAAATAATGATTTTAAAAGGGTTGATGCAATTGAGAAAATTAGCCATTCACCCCATTTTAAACGATGCATCTTATACAGGAAACTCTGCTAAATTAGAAGAGATATTAGGTAGATTGGCACAAATAAAAGAGGAAAATAGAAAAGTATTAATCTTTTCTCCCTTTGTAAAACACCTGTATTTAATTAAAGAACAACTTTCAAAATCAGGAACTCCTTTTTCTTTTTTAGCGGGCGAGGTTCCTCAGCAGCAGCGCTCTTCTGTAATTGCCGAGTTTGATAAGCACAAAGGTCACCGGGTTTTCTTAATTCAATTAAAAACGGGAGGAACAGGCTTGAATCTCACCGAAGCAGATTGCGTTTTTTTAATTGACCCTTGGTGGAATCCAGCGGCGGAAGAGCAAGCTATTGCACGAGCGCACCGAATTGGACAACAAAAGCGTGTATTTGTATGGCGTTTCATTACCAAAGATACCATAGAAGAGAAAATTTTAAAATTACAGGAACGCAAGTCTAGATTGGCTTTTGACGTAATTGAGCATACCAATACTTTTGGAAAAATAACAGAAGAAGAACTGAAAGAATTATTTGGGTAAATTGTCGCGTTTTGAAAACCGAAAAACCGCACATAAAACTTTCTGACCTTACCAAATGGATACAACAAACCATTGAGGAAAGGTTCATGATGCAAACATTCTGGGTAGTAGCCGAAATTTCTAGCCTCTCTCACTATGCCCAGAAAAATACCTACTATTTCGATTTGATTGAAAAAGAAGAGGCTTCTGGTAAAATTGCTGCTCAGCTTAAAGCTGCTGCTTTTAACCAAGCGTATAGCGAAATAGAGCAGTTTACACTCATAACTGGACAAGCTTTTCAAAATGGAATTCAGGTGCTGTGCAATGTTTCCATTGGATTTCATCCTGTTTATGGATTGCGCGCTAACTTTTTACAAATAGATACTTCTTTTACAATTGGTCAATTGCAAAAACAACGTGAAGCTACATTGGCAAGACTTGTAAAAGAAAATACCGATGCAATAACTTTGCTCGATGGAAGGTACATAACACGCAACCAACTGCACAAATTACCGCTGGTTTTACAACGTGTGGCAGTTATTTCATCCCAAAATTCGGCAGGCTTGCAAGATTTTTTACACACAATTGCACAGAATCCGCATCATTATGTGATTGAAACTGAATTGTTTCATGTGAATGTGCAAGGCGATGACAATGGAAAGCAGATAGTAACACGATTTTTGGAAATTTTTAACCGAATTTCAGATTTTGATTTAGTGGTTGTAATTAGAGGTGGAGGCGCTCAAACAGATTTTTTATTGTTTGATTCGTATCCAGTGGCGAAAGCAATTGCACGCTTTCCGATTCCAGTTTTTACAGGTTTAGGCCATTTAAAAGATGTGTCAATATCCGATTTAATGGCACATACAGCGCTAAAAACGCCTACTAAAGTTGCTGAGTTTATTGTTGAACACAATAGAAAGTTTGAAGAATACTTGCTGCGTTACCAAAGTAGATTGGTGATAAAAGTGCAAGAGAAAATGAATGCACACCAAAAAATGATTCAACAATTACAAACCCTAGTGGTGATGGGTACGCAACAGAAATTAAATGAAAGAAAAAATAGATTAACCCAATTACAAAATACCATTAGCAGGTTAAGTTTAAAAGAAGTGGAAGATGCAAAACATCATCTTACAGTTGTAATTTCTGGGATACTATCTAGGCCACGGCAAACAATACAACAACAAAAGCATGCCTTACAATTGTTGCAAGCTAATTTGACAAACAATGCAAAAACACAAGTAGAAAATAGAACGAATGCTCTCAATAACTTTACAACACTTTTTAGGTTGTTGAGTCCAGCACAAACCTTAAAAAGGGGGTTCGCAATTGTAAAAAAAGACGCAAAAATTATAACCAATGCTGATAATATTGATATTGGAGACAACATTACTGTATATTTGTCTGATTCAGAAATAACGAGCAATGTCACCAAAAAGCAGCAAAGTACCGAGCGAGGATTTGACTTATGAAATCGCTTTTCAGGAATTGAAAGAGATTGCATTAGAAATTGAAAACGATAGTGTTACCGTTGATGTATTGGCCGAAAAAGTAAAACGTGCCTCAGAGTTAATTCAGTTTTGTCAAATAAAATTAAGAAGTACAGAAGTAGAAATAAGCAGTATTATTAAGCAAATGGAAACAAAATCTACAACCTAATAGAGATGAAAAAGTTTAATTTCTTAATGTATTTCTTGCTTGTTTTAATTGTTAAAACAACAGCTCAAGTTCCTTACACGCAAGAACTTTTCGAGGTTAGAATTGATACAAACATTAACTATGGTATAGCAACTAATTACGCGGGTAATCAAGTTTCTTTGCTGCTCGATATTTACAAACCAATTGCAGACAATAATACAAAAAGGCCTATTCTTGTTTTGGTGCATGGTGGAGCATGGATTAGTGGAAGCAAAGATGAAGTGGAAATTCAAAATTTAGCGCAGCGTTTTGCAAAACGCGGTTATGTAGTTGCGGCTATAAATTACAGATTGGGAATGCACCCTTCGGCAAGCGGAGGAAGTAATACCGCAACGTGTTCTTTAGTAACACCGCAAGCAAATTGTGTTTACGTTGCCGATAGTGCAGAAGTAGTGCGTGCAATTTACAGAGGAATGCAAGATGTAAAAGGTGCAATAAGATTTATGAAAGGCAGAACTGAAATAGATTCTACTTGTTCTGAAAACACTTATCTATCGGGTGTAAGTGCAGGAGGTTTTTGCTCGCTTGCAGCAGCTTTTATGGATGTTGAAACAGAAAAACCTTTACCTACGTTTGCAATAGAAGAGGCCGAACAACCAGCAAATTCGTTAAATTATTGCCACACTTATTTTAATGAAACGAATGCAACTATTAGCCGGTTGAGGCCAGATTTAGGAAACTTAGAAGGAACAATAGCATTGAATAATACAACTTCCAATGTAAAAGGAGTAGCAAATTTTTATGGAGGAATGCTTACCAATTTATTTAATCAATTTGAGGGTGAATCGCCTTTGTTGTATTTGTTTCACCAAACAGCAGATGTGGTTGTAAATTGTGGCAGAGCTCCAATCCTTTCGAGTTTAAGTTATAATTGTTTAGCTCCATTTGGATTTTTAGGGTGTAATCATATTTGGAATATGCCTTGGTCATCTGGCTCTTGTTCTATCAACGAGTTGCTCACAAGTAGTAGCGAAACAGTGCAAGTTCAAGATGCAATTGTAAACAATGGCAGCCCAAACTGTTTAATTGAACCTGCTGGCCATTCCATTTTAAATGCTACGCAACGGGTAAATGAAATTACCAACTTTTTTGGTGTGCGCATCGCTGCAACCGAACTCAGTGGTTGCGAGAATTCAGTGGGAATAGAAGAAATACAAAAAACAGTGAAGTTATTTCCTAATCCGGCAAATGAGCAATTGCATGTTTCGGTAGAGTTTGTTTTTTACAAAATGGAAATAACAGATATACATGGAAGAGTATTGATGACCAAAATTACGGATGAAAAGATGGTGATTTTTGAAACTGCATTTTTAGCAAAAGGATTCTATTTTCTAAATTGTTACACCAGCAGCAGTGAAAAAATAGTTACTAAATGGCTTCATAACTAAATGTGTTATTACAAAGACATTTAGCTCTAAATTAGCGTTTTATATTGGTACTCTCAGAAACATATACAAAAGAAGATATCCTAGTAGCAGGTCTTATTAAAAAAGACAAAGCTGCTTTAGAATTTCTTTATGACAACTACAAGGCCGCGCTTTTTGGAATCATTGTTAAAATGATACAACCCGACGAGGCTGCCGAAGATGTTTTGCAAGATGTGTTTATTAAAATTTTCCATAATATTGATAAGTTCGATGCTTCTAAGGGTCGACTTTACACCTGGATGCTTAATGTTGCAAGAAATTACTGCATAGATAAAATACGAAGTGCAGATCAAAGAAACCAACAAAAAAACCGAAGTATCGATGATCTCGTACCTGTTATAGATAACAAACTTTTTACGGGAATTTCGGTTGACCATATTGGATTAAAAGAACTGGTAAATTCTCTAATTCCTGATCAAAGAGAAATAATAGAACGCATGTATTTCGAAGGATATACCCAAATTGAAGTTGCCGAATTGTTAAATATTCCTCTAGGCACTGTTAAAACCAGAGCAAGGGCAGCCATTATTAAATTACGAACACTTTTTGATACGCCGTGAACACAGCCGACTACATATCATCTGGTATTTTAGAGCTGTATGCTCTAGGTGCACTAACGGCCGAAGAAAGCAAGGAAGTAGAGAGCAATCTGCTTTTGTATCCTGAGTTGCAAGAAGAATTAGACCAAATTTACTTAGGATTGGAATTGTACGCCGCATCTTATGCAAAAGAACCTAGTCCTGAGTTGAAAGAAAAGATATTTTCTAAATTAACTTTTAAAGAAAACGGTGAAGAAAAAGAAATTGTAAGACCAGAAATTACTGAAAAAGCGTCAGAAGCAAAAGTAATAGAACTGCAGCCTAACTATTTAATTGCAGTGCGTTGGTTAGCAGCAGCATGTGTTGCTTTGTTGTTTACATCTGGATATTTATTTTTTAAGAATTCTACCTACCAATCTACTATTGATGAGCTTGCTTCTCGTTTAGAAACAAGAGATAAAGAATATGCTGACCTTAACTTGCAGCTTACAACATCTAGTAATATGTTGGCAGAAGTACAAAAACCTGAAACACATAAAATATTACTGAACAGCAAGCGCGGAAAAGCAGATGAAATTGCGGTAGTATTTATGAATGTGAAGACAGAAGAAGTGATGTTGTATACGAAACAATTGGCAAGTCTCCCCAGCAATCAACAATATCAATTGTGGGCATTAGTAGATGGCAAACCAATAAATATGGGTGTTTTTGATGCTATCGATTCGTTGCAGAAAGTTAAAAAGTTTCCGGAATTAATGCAAGCCCAAGCATTTGCAATTACAATAGAACAAGAAGGTGGAAGTATATCGCCTACAATGGAACAAATGGTGGTTTTGGGCGCAATATGATAGCGCATGTTTAAACCAATACTACGCATTTCTATTACCGCTAAGCCGCGCAAACGATTGAAGCAAGCCTCTGGCTGCTGAAAGCGTGACCTTATTTTTTGGTGGCTGAGGTAACGAGGCCAACTAAAAATAAGGATGCGCCCAAAACATTATTCTAACTATGAAGTTTGTTTTGTACCTTCACACTTTTAAAATTCTTGTTTAGCTAAAACATTTTCATGCGCTTCATTTTTACCACCATTTTCCTTTTAACATTAGGAAATCTCTTTGCTCAACTTTCTTGGAAAAACTACCAATCTCAACTAAAAGATTCGGTAGGAATTTCTGAAAGTATACTTTCAAACTTAAAAGAATCGAGTCATTATAGAGATAAAAAGGCGGGATTCGAAGTTATTTGGTTGCGCCAATACCACAACAACATTCCAATTTTAGGAGCAGACATGCAGCTTACCCTTCATAAAAATGGGAAGTTGATGAAAGTACAACAGGATTTGGTGAATATAAAGGAAACTGGAAGTGACGTAAATGTTACGGAACAACAAGCTTTTGATGCAATTTTCCAAAATTTGGGATTGTCAATTGAAGAAGCTATAAAAAAGGAAAAAGTAGATAAAAAAGGAAGAAGTAGTTTTGAGTTAAAGAGCTCCCTTTTTGCACCTGCTAGTTTGCAATTGGTGTATTATAAAAATTCTAACAATGAAGTATTGCTGTGTTATAACGTTTTTGTAAGACCGAGAAACAGCAAAGATTTTTGGGATTTTTTGGTGGATGCTTCTAATGGTTCAATTGTGAAAAAGAGAAATTTAACGCTCGATTGTCATTTTGAAACGGCTGTAAAATCTGAAAACCACAGTGTTACATTTCCTGAAGCGCAAGAACAGCAAGCTAACGACGGATTTTCGTATCGTGTAATTCCTTTTCCATTAGAAAGTCCGATTCATGGGCCAAGAGCTTTGGTTACAAATCCGTCTAATGATAGTGCATCGCCTTTTGGCTGGCACGATTTAGATGGAGAAACTGGCCATGAAACTACCAATACCACTGGAAATAATGTGGATGCTTACGACGATATTGCAGATCAAGATGCTCCGGGTCAATTTGCGGAGGCAAACGGAAGTTTACAATTTGATTTTAACTACGTTAACTTAGGTGATCCGCTGGGAAACTTAAATGCTTCTATTACCAACCTTTTTTATTGGAACAACAGCATTCATGATTTTGCCTATAACTATGGTTTTAATGAAGAAAGCGGGAATTTTCAGTATACCAATTATACGAATCAAGGAGAGGGATTTGACCAAGTTCAAGCGCAAGCATTAGACGGAAGCGGAACCAATAATGCAAATTTTGGAACACCTCCCGATGGCTTAAACCCGCAAATGCAAATGTATTTGTGGAGTGTAAATAACGGATTGAACCTTACCGTGAATTCACCTAATAATGTTGCAGGCACATATACTTCTGCGGTTTCTGCTTTTGGACCGCAAACATTGCCCAATCCAGTAAGTGGAACTTTGGTAATTTATAATGACGGCACCGCAACTCCAACATTGGGTTGTAACCCACCCGTAAATGATATTTCAGGGAAAATTGTATTGATAGATCGTGGCACCTGTCAATTTGGAGTAAAAGCTTTGAACGCCTTTAATGCTGGTGCAATTGGTATTATTATAATAAACAGTAATAGCGCTGCACCATTTAGTGTTGGCGGAATTGCAAACATCACCATTCCTACAATTATGATTTCACAATTTGATGGGCAATTGCTAAAATTGAACATTAACCAAAATATACAAGCAACGATTAACATAACTACAGAAGGTAATTTTTTTGACAGTAGTTTTGATAGTGGGGTAATTGCACATGAATATGGACACGGGATTTCTAATAGATTTACAGGAGGTCCTGATAATACATTTTGTTTATATAACGATGAGCAGGCAGGCGAGGGTTGGAGTGACTTTTTAGGTCTTGTTATGACCACAACGCAACTTAACACTGGACCGCAAGCGCGGGGAATTGGGAATTTCTTGTTGGGTAACGCAGTAACTGGAGGTGGCATAAGAGATAATCCTTACTCTACTAATATGACAATAAATCCTGTAACCTACGATTATGTGCAACAATTGAGTGTTCCGCATGGAGTTGGTTCTGTTTGGTGTAGTATGATTTGGGATTTATATTGGAAAATGATAGATGTTTACGGATTTGATGCAGATTTAGTAAACGGAACAGGAGGAAACAACAAAGCAATAAAATTAGTGTTTGATGGAATGCGTTTACAACCTTGTGCACCAGGTTTTGTGGATTCGAGAGATGCGATTTTATTAGCAGACGAAATGAATTTTGATGGACAAAACAAATGTTTGATTTGGGAAGTTTTTGCCCGTCGTGGTTTAGGATTTTTGGCGGATCAAGGTAGCTCAGAAAGTGTTATGGATGGAACGGAAGATTACAGTATACCTCCAGAATGTTTGCAAGCCGCTTTAGCAAATTTTACTTCAGACAAACAAATTTTGTGTGAAGGACAAACCCTAACATTTGAAGATTTATCTGGGCCCGTTGTGCTGAGCAGAAATTGGACATTTGTTGGTGGAAATCCAGCCTCATCAACCTTGCCAAATCCTACGGTTAGCTATATTAGTGCGGGTGTTTACCCGGTTACATTGCAGGTAGAAACAAATCTAGGTCCTGCAGAAAGTGTACAAACCACTTATGTAAATGTGGGGCCATTATTTACTATTACAGCTACGTTTATTCAACCAACTGCTGGCAATAATAATGGTAGAATTATTTTGAGTTTACCAGGTTCTCCTAATGACTACAGTTACAATTGGTACGGAGCAACACCTGCTACGGGCGGAGCTTTGCTCAATCAATTTGCAGGAACATATCCAGTTAGTATTACCAGTGATGCGGGATGTACCATTGATACCTCATTTACTTTGTTAAATTCCCTATCTATTAACGATTTAGAAAAAACAGATGTCGTAATTAGTCCAAATCCAACTTCTAATACGGTGAAAATAACTTGGGACGCGCAAGCAAAACCAACAGGGCTTCACTTGTTTGATTTGCAAGGAAGAATGTTGATAATGCAACAAATTGTAACAGGTACTTTTGCACTAATTGATATGAGCAATTTAGCAAGCGGAGTCTACAGCTTGCAGCTTACGTCTGATTTAGGAAAACGTGGTTTCTTGGTGATGAAAGTTGATTAGGGGTATCGAACTCAATTCAAATTAAACCTCATACCCAAACCTTGTTGTAAAGCAGAACTTGTAATTACATATAAATTGGGAACCGAAGTTATGTTGATGGTAGGACGCATTTCATAGTAAATAAAAATATGTTCCCATTTCCCATTCTTTTTTCCTACTCTAAAATTTATTCCAAGTGGGGCGTAAATAGAAAATCCAAAATTGGTTTGCTGCGGGATCCTTTCACTGAAGCCCGAACCTCCGGAATATTCATAAAAAGGAGATCCAAAAATTTCCCCATCTAACC
>Ga0105044_10001460_pt1 | contig 31572 bp, 14 predicted proteins | sample MAT01_FD_78092 | JGI IMG/M metagenome (GOLD analysis project Ga0105044, IMG submission 78092) | Freshwater microbial communities from Lake Fryxell liftoff mats and glacier meltwater in Antarctica - MAT-01 | ecosystem: Environmental > Aquatic > Freshwater > Ice > Liftoff microbial mat | place...
CATCCCGGCCCGTTAAACCCGGCCGCACCCCTTTAACGAACGATGTCCACCCGGAAGAGTTTGCTGGATCCTGCTTCGATTGCGAAAGGCGAAGCCCTCGGCCTGATCGCACGGGGCATCGTGGAAGGATACCGCGTCGGCGAACACCGCTCGCCATTCCATGGCTTCGCGATTGAGTTCGCGCAGCATCGCGAATACACCGTCGGCGACGATCTGCGGCATCTCGACTGGAAAGTGCTCGGGCGCACGGATCGATATTATATCAAACAATACGAGCAGGATACCAACTTCGTCGCCCACCTTGTCGTGGACGGCAGCGAGTCGATGACCTATGGCTCGGACAAGCTGACAAAACTCGACTATGCGAAGGCGCTCGCAGCCTGCCTCGCCTATCTGGTGCTCGGGCAGAGTGACGCGATCGCCGTGAACATCTTCGACACCGAAGTGCGCGACCGTTTCGAGCGCACCGACAATCAGGGTAAGATCCATGAGATCATGCACCGGTTGGCGCGCTTCGAGTCGAAGGAGGGAACGCAAACAGCGAGCGTGCTGAACGATCTGGCAGCAACCCTGCGGTCACGCAGCATCGTGATCCTCATCAGCGATCTCTTCGACGACGAGGAAAGCCTGCAGAAAAGCATCGAGCGCATCCGGTTCCACGGCACTGAAGTCATCGTGTTTCACGTATTGGATCCCTATGAAATTGAATTCCCCTTCACCGGCACGGTGAAATTCGTCGGCCTCGAAGGCGGACCGGAACTCGAGACGGTGCCGGCATCGATCCGCAAGAGCTATCTCGAATCATTCGGCGGGTATTGCAAACGCATGCGCAAGATGTGCGACCGCAGCTCCTGTCACTATGTATTGTGCGACACCGGCGTGCCGCTCGATGTCACCCTGGGCGAATACCTGGCATTCCGTCAGAACCACCTTTCGCGCTAATGGCCTTCCTCGTTCCTGCGGTCCTCGCCGGTGCGGCCGCGGTCGCCGCGCCGATCGCGATCCACCTGCTCAACAAGACGCGGGTTAAGGTCGTTCGCTGGGCGGCCACGCGATTTCTGTTGGAGAGTCTTGAGAAAAACCAGCGACGCCTGAGGGTCGAGGACCTCATCCTGCTGGGGTTGCGTTGTTCGTTCATCGTGCTGCTCGCACTGGGCTTCGCGCGCTTCGTGTCGAATCCCGGTGGCTCGCAGGAATCCGCCAATTCGGCTCCCGTCGTCGCCGTCATGTTATTCGACCAGAGCGCGAGCATGGGACAGAGCGACGGCTTTCAAACGCGTTTCGATCAGGCGAAGGATGCCGCCGGGAAACTGATAGATGGAATGGGCAGCGGCTCGCAGGTTGCACTGTTTCTGATAGGTCACCGCGTCAATCAGGTCGTTCCGCGGCCGACGTCGAATCTCCCTCTCGTGCGGCGCAGCCTGGAGATGGCGGAACCCACCCACGAAACGAGCGACATGGGCGCGGCGATCCGGCTGGCTCTCGAAACATTGAAGCCCTTCACCGGTGCAAAGAAGGAAATCATTGCCTTCTCCGACGGTCAGGCTTCTGCCTGGCAGGACACCGGCGAGATTCAGAAACTGCTCGCTGAAGCCCCGGATGTGAGCCTGAACATTGTCGATCTCGGTGTGAAATCAGGAGAGGACAATCTTGCGATCACCCTGCTCAAGTCGGAAGCCGGAGTGCTCGCCGCCGGTCAGCTCAGCGGGTTTCTCGTTGAAGTCAGCAACTTCGGCACCGCTCCGGCATCCGGCGTGCGCGTCACGCTCGCGGTGGACGACGGCGCGCCGGTGGACGAGTCGATGCTTGAAACCGTGGAACCGGGCAAGTCCGCGATCATCCGCTTGAACTCGCGGTTTGCGAAACCCGGCTACTACACGCTGCGGGCGGCGATCCCGGCCGACCGCATGCCCGTGGACAACGATCGTGCGGTCGCCGTACACGTCATTGATCGATTGAATGTAGCCGTCGTCGAGGGCACCGTCACCGGCTCGAAGGAAAACCGCGACGCCTATTTCCTCGCCAACGCGCTCACCCCGGTGGCTACGTCGCGGCGGGCTGACTATTACCTCAAGGTCGAGCCTCTCGCACCTTCATCGCTGCAAACCGCCGACCTCTCCCGTCAGGAAATGATCTTCCTGACAAATGTGCCGAAGCTGGACGCCAACGCCGCCGCGAAGCTCGAAGAATACGTCCGTGAAGGCGGATCCCTGGTCATTTTCCCAGGCTCGAAAGTGCAACCGGCCGCATACAATGACGATCCGGTGTTGGGCCCGATGATGCCAGCCAAACTCGGGGTAAAAAAGGAATCGGGCCAGGACGCCAAGTCGTCCGCCTGGCAGGCCCGCGGTTACTCGCACCCCGTCGCCTCGCTTTGGAACGATCCGAAAAACGGCAACCTCGGCACCGTGCGCGCGACCGAGTGGTTTCCACTCGTGCTAACTCCCGATTCGGCTGCGCGCACCATCATGAAATACGCCGACGACACGCCTGCGGTCGTGGAAGGAACCTACGGCAAGGGCCGCGTGGTCCTCTTCAGCAGCTCGGCCACCACGGATTGGAACAACCTGCCCATCCACCCGAACTTCGTGCCGTTCCTCCAGCGTCTGGTCGGCTATCTATCAGCCGAAAAGTCTGCCGGATCCCTTGTGATCGCGCCCGGTGCGGTATTCCAATCCCGCGTCCCCGGCGACCTCGCCAAGCGCGAGGTTTCCGTCATCACTCCCGGGAGCGAAGGCAAATCCCGTCCAGCCGGCAAGGTCGAGATGGTCAACCAGGACGCCGTCGTGCGCTATCGTGAAACGGCGCAACCCGGTCCCTATCGGTTTGTCGTCGCGGGGGCGGATAAGCCCGTCGCCGCGCTGGCGGTGCAGATGGACCCCAAGGAATCCGACCTGCGGATGGTTCCCCGGAGCGACCTGGCAGCCATCGGCAGCGGCAAAGCGCCCGCTCAAGCCAGTCCATCCGCAGCCGCTCCGCCCACCAAGGTGCGGCGTGAGTTCTGGTCATTTTTTATCGGGTGCGCGATCCTCGTCGCCCTTCTCGAAACGGCACTCGCCCACCGGTTCAGCTTTGCCAAATGATCCCCGCCCTTCTCAACAGTGTTTTTTCTTCATCGTCCGGCGGCAGCACGGACGTGGCGCTGGCCTATGAAGGCATCGGTTGGGGTTGGGCGTTTTTCCTGCTGCTCATCCTCGGCGGAATCATCTGGTGGTCCTATCGCTGGGGGGCTTCCTCGCTTTCCGGGAAACAACGCGCGCTGCTCACGGGGCTGCGGATCGCGCTTGTCGCGGTCTTTCTATTTCTGCTGGTAAAGCCGGTCCTGCTGCTGACCTTGAACGAACCGGTTAGAGAGCGCCTGCTGGTGCTGGTCGATACCTCGCAGAGCATGGAGATCAAGGACCGGCGGGTGGGCAACGAAGACCTCAACCGCGCCGCCCTCGCCGCCGGCCTGATCGATCCGGATGCGGAAATCGACGGCTCGGCTCCCCGTGCATCGGAGAATCTTTCACGTGCCGGAATGCTCAAGGCGCTTGCCGGAAACGCCAAACTCAAGCTTTGGCCGCGCCTCCAGGAGAAGGCCGATCTCGATTTCTATCGATTCGGCCGCGAAGCCGGAAAAACCGGTGGTATGGGCACTGTCGCCGGCGATCCCGTAAGCCTCGCGGATTCCGTGACATTCTTCGACGGCCTGAAATTCACCGATGACGTCACCACCATCGGCGATTCGCTGCGACAAGTGCTGGATGAAAATCGCGGCCAGCCGGTCGCGGGCATTCTCATCGTCACCGACGGCGCTAACAACACCGGCACACCACCTGCGGAAATCGCCGATCTAGCGAAACAGGACGGAATCCCGCTATTTCTCTACGGCGTGGGAATCGTCGGCCCGAAGGACATCAACGTGCGCGAAGTGGCAGGCCCGCGCGGAGCCTTCCTCGACGAGCGTGCCGAGTTCACCGTGAAGGTCCGCGCTTCGGGCTACAACGGTCGCAGCGTGAAAATCCAGCTCAAGGCGGACGGCAAGGTTGTGGACGAGCAGGAGGTGAAGCTCACCGGCGACGGCGATGCCGAATACCGGCTCGGCTACGAACCGAAGGAAAAAGCCGAGGTGAGGATCGAGGCGTCGATCACTCCGGTCGAAGGCGAGTCTTCCAGCGAAAACAACGTCGCCTCGACCAAGGTGCGCGTGCTCGACAGTCAGGTGAAGGTTCTTTACGTCGAACAGGAGCCGCGGTGGGATTTCCGCTATCTGTTATCCACCTTGCAGCGCGACCGGCGGCTTGCGGTGAAGAGCGTGCTTTTCGACGGCGGAGCGGATCTGGCGGACGAGCCGGACAGCCCGTTTCTTCAGGGATTTCCCACCAACCGCGCCGAACTTGTTTCGAACGAGATCATCATCATCGGTGACGTCGACCCGGCCGCACTCGGCGAGGCGAACATGAAACTCATCAACGAGTGGGTAAGCGAACTCGGCGGCGGCCTGATCTTTCTCGCCGGCCCGAAGAACAATCCCTTCCGCTTCATCGGGACACCGCTCGAACCACTGCTGCCCGTGAAGCTCGACAAGAATCTTTCCGCGGAGCAACTCGCAGAACGCAGCCGCGAGCCAATCCCACTGAAACTAACAGCCATGGGCGAATACTCACCGCTCTTGCGCATGGCCGACGGGAATCTCGAAAACCGTCAGATCTGGAACTCGTTTCCCGGAGTGCGCTGGACCGCACGGGTCGCCGGTGCGAGGCCCACGGCCCAGGTGTTTCTCGTCGATACCGATCCCGAGCACGCGACCAACGGTCAGCCGATGCCGGTCATTGCGCAACAAACCTATGGCCAAGGCTCGGTGATGTATTTCGGCTTCGACGAAACCTACCGTTGGCGCAGCAAACTCGGCGAAAAGTATTACTCGAAAATCTGGAACCAGATCATCCAGAACTTCTCGCTCGACCGCCAACTGGGTGCCTCGGCACGCACCCAACTCAAGGTGGACCGCCCCGAATACATGATCGGCGATAAGGTTGTGATTTCCGGCAAGCTCTTCACGCAGGGATTCGCTCCGCTCAAGGAAGCGTCGGTGCCCGGCACGCTGACCCTGCTGGGTGCGAAGGAACAATCGGGCGAATTGCGCCTCATACAGGTCACCGCCCAACCCGGAACCTATCAGGCGGAGTTCACGGCGCATCTTGCCGGACAATACCAGTTTTCCACCTTGCTGGATCCCAAGGCGATTCTGAAATTCAACGTCGTGCCGCCGAAACTCGAACAGGCGGAAACCGCCATGGACGCCTCGCTGCTCCAGTCGATGGCCGACGCCTCCGGCGGCAAGTTCCTGCGCGAGGAAAACCTGAACGACCTGCCCAATCTGATTTCGAGCCGCAGCGCCACGGTTCCGACATTCAAAAAACGTGAGCTGTTCTATTCTCCCTGGTGGATGGTGGTTCTCGTGACACTGGCTTGCACCGAATGGCTGTTGAGGCGGCTCTGGCAGTTGAAATGAACAAGCTTCTTAAAAAACCGGCTGTTAAAAGCCAGCCCCGCCCGGCCGTGAGCCGCGGCGAGCTGAGGCGCATGCCCAAGGCGCTGCCGAAAGCAATTGGCCAGCGGCTCAACGCCCTCGCGTCACGCGTTCTGCACGTTTCATGGGCCGAGGGATTGCTCTGGTTCGTCGCCGCGTTCTGCGGATTGCTGATTCTCCAAGGCACGTTGGATTGGGTTTTCGACCTCCCGCGCCTGGTGCGTTTCCTGTTCGTCATCGCGGACCTAACGATTCTCGGCTTCATCCTCTTCCGCTTTGGCATCCAGCCATGGCGCCGCCGGCTCACGCCGGATGAGGCTGCCCTCTACGCCGAGCGTCACTGGCCGGATCTGCGATCGAGCCTGATCTCCGCCGTGCAACTGGCCCGGAAGCCGAATGGCTCGGAGGACATCGTGAAGGCGCTTCTCGACGACATGGCCGGACGCATCGCGAAACTCGATCTTCGCGTGGCAGTACAACGGAAACAGCTCGTCAAACTCATCATCCCTTCCGTCCTGTTAGCCATCACCACGGGAGGACTGGTTGTTGCGCTGGCACCCGAAAGCCACATCCTATTGAAGCGCATGGCCCTCTCCGGGATTCCGCTGCCGACGGAAACCATCGTCACCGCGGTGAGTCGGGATTTTTCGATCTCCGTCGGTGAGACGATCGAGCTATCTGCCAGGGCCGTCGGTGTGATTCCGCGGTCGGGGCGGGTGGAAGTGACCTACGAAGGCAGGAAACCCCAAACGATCACCGTGTCGCCGAAGGCGGCGAGCCCGGACGTGTTTTCACTCCAGATTCCGAATATCCAACAGCCGCTGCGTTACCGGTTCTATCTGAACGATGGCCGCGGCGAGCCTTGGAAAGTCGCGCTGCTCCATCCACCGGCGGTGAGGGAGATCAAGTTCGAGATCACCTATCCGCCCTACACCGGAATGCCACCTGCCCAGCCTTCCGCAGGCGGTCTCACCCTTGTCGCGGGCAGCGAGCTCAAAGTCACCGGAAGAGCCAGCCAGCCGCTCAAGTCCGCGCGCGCGGTTCTCACCGGTAAGGATCGTCCCCTCGAAATGAAGCCCGAAGGTGCCGGGCGCACGGATTTCAACGCACAGCTCGTTTTCCCTTCGGCGGGACCCGAAGGACTTCTGTTGGAACTCAGGAACGACTTGGACATCGTTTCACGGAACAACACCGTTTACGCCATCGAGGTGATGCCGGACAAACCGCCGGAGATCGAATACGCCGAGGGCCAGCCCGAGAAGGCCAGTCTGGTCGCCGGGCAAAACCCGCGGCTGCGTTTCGAGGTGCGGGACGATTTTAAAATCCAACAGGTCGCTCTTCTCGTTCAGCAAACCAACACGCTCGGCGAGGGCGAGGAACCCGATCCCGACAAGGCGACGCGGATTCCCATCCCCATGGCGCAGGCAGACGCTGGATTGACCTTCGATTTCGAATGGTCGATGCCGTCCAACAATGTCGATTGGAGGGAGGGCAATACTTTCACCTACTGGATCGAGGCGGTCGATAACAACGACGTGACCGGCCCCGGCAGGTTTCATACATCTCCACGTGAATGGTCGGTCGTTTCCCTGCAAACAAAACGGGAGGAACTTTCCGAGCAATTGCGTAAGCACGCCGAGTCGATCAAGGACCTATCCGGAGCACAGGAAAACCTGCGCAATCGAATCGGGGATTTATTAAAACAGGACATTCAAAAATGAAAACCTCATCCAAAACGCATCCGCGCGCGGCTTTGTGCGGAGTCTCGTTGATCGCAGCCACTCTCGCATGGTTGACCGTGCCTGCCACATTCGCCCAGGAAAGCGTCGATCAACAGAACGAGGTCTATCAGGCTGGCATGACGCAGGGCGACGTCCGGCGGGACGCCGCAGCAATCGAGGCACAGCTCGTCGAGTTGCGCAACCAGATGCGCCTGCTCATGCCCGACGACCTGGCGACCGTGGACCAGGCGATCAAAAAGCTGGAATCGCTCTCCACAGGCGAAATGGCGGATGCCATGAAAGCGCTGGAAGCCGCCGGCAACAGCAAGGATGCGGGCGGCAAAATCGCCGAAGCCATGAAAAGCCAGGGAACCGCGAGCAACCAGCTGAACAAGCTCGCGGTGGATCTCAGAATGCGCGAAACGCTGCTCGGCATGGACTCCACCCTTACCGGCTTGGTCCGGCGACAGGTGGCGATCAATCTGGAAACCAATCGTCTCGGCGCAATCCGGCAAATGCCCACGGAGCTGCGCAACAATGATGGTAACCGCTACGAAATCGCGGTCGAAAACCAGAACAGCCTGGGCATCGATCTGAAGCTCCTCGGAAAACGCATCGACACCCTTGCCCAGGACATCACCGACGATTCGAAAAACGGCCTCGTCCTCGCGGCGGAAGTCGCCGCCAGCCAGGATCTATCCGGTCTAGCGGACAAAGCCCTGAATCAAATCCAGATCGGCCCGCTCAGTGCGGCAGGCACCGCCCAGATCGAGGTGATCGAAGCGCTGGTGGCAATGCAGCAGGCCATTGCCGGCAGCCAAGATCCGCTGGAACGCCTGCGGAAATTCGCGGATCGACTCCAACAGGTGGCTGGCGACCAGAAGACAGTCGTTGACGCGGTAATGCTCGTCGGCGAGCGGCAGGATCTCGAGCGCACCTTCAAACTGATGCAGGCTAGTCTCGATGAGGAGATCGTCACCATTCAATACGAGTTGCAGCCGGTGAACCACAAGGTTTCCGAACTGCTAGTTCCCGCGAGCGTGGCTAGCGGCAAGTCCCTCAAGAACTTCCGCCGGATGCGGGAGGAGCACATGGACGCACGCGGGAACACGCAGGAGTCCCTCAATTACATCACCGCCGCGTGGGAGGCTCTCAAACAACAAATCGCAATTGCCGAGGCCGCCGCACCCCAGACTGCCGCGGAACTCTCAGCGATGCTGGATTCGCTGCAGAAAGAAGTCGCCGCCGCCGCAGTGGCGCAAGCCATCGCTGCCAGGCAGCCAATGCCGCCGCCCGAATTGCAAGCCGCCAAAGTGGACCGCGTCTATAACTTCCAACAACGCGCGCTGCCGCTCTCGCCGGAGGCCGCCACCGCTCTGGGAGAAGCCGCCACCGAACTGGGCACCGCGACGCCGGAAGCCCAGTTGGCTGCCGCTAAAAAACTGGCCGAAGCGGCCGATCTCCTTCTGGAACAAAAGGAAATGGCTGAAGCCATCGCCGAGGCCCAGGAAGAGATCGAGAAGGCGCAGGCGCTAACCGCAGAAGCGCAGGCGCAACTCGACGAAGGCGAAACCGCCGCTGCGGAAGCAAATCTGGCCCAAGCCGAGGAAAGCGCCGAGGCCGCTCAAACGGGGGCGCAAACCGCCGCTCCTGCTGCAGCCGCCTCCGCGCAGGAAGCGGCAAGTGACCTAGGCATGGCGCAAACCGCCGCCGATCAGAATCAGGTGGAATCGGCCGAGGCAAATGCAGCCGACGCAGCCGCAGCACTCGCCGAAGCTGCACAGGGACTGGCCCAAGCCGCCGGACAACTCCCGGGCATGGGCCAGGGAATTTCACAGTCCGCCCAAAACGGACAGCCAGGCCCCGAAGGCAATGGCAATGGCAAAGGCAACGGCGGTGGTGGCGGCAGCGGTGACAATCTCGACGGCGCCGGCGACCGGGGTGGCCCGGCCGAGGTTCTCCAAGGCCTCAACCCCAAGGACCGTAGCGCGGTTTCGCAACTCCAGAAGGAGTCACCGCCTCTCGAGTTCGTCCCTGAGGTTCAACAATATTACAAAAACATCGCCGATGGAGGCGGACTCTAACATGAATACACGACTTTATCTAACGAGCTTCGGTTTGATGGTATGCGTTTCCGCCCAGCCCGCGGCTAACAAGACCGATTCCATGTTCGGCTCATCGAAGCGCACCGCAGGTGCCTTGATCGGTATTCTGTATGATTTCAAACAGGATCAGAAGCGGCAGAAAACTTCGCTGGATAACAAAGCCTTCGAACGTGCCGTCGCGACGTTCGTTGACAGCGGCTATGATGAGGGCCTGCTGAACAAATACTATCGAATCCCGCGCGCTCTCTACACCACCCAGCTCCAGATTCCCACCATCACGGCGGACTCCGCACCGAAGGCTTTCGGGGTGGAGAAAACCGTCGAACCGCAGAAGTGGATGGTTCACTACAAAGGCCAGATCGCCGCACCCGAGGACGGCGCGTATCGCTTTCTGGGAGATTCCGACGATTTCGTGGTCGTCGCGATCAACAGCAAGACCGTGCTCGTCGCCGAAATGCCAGGCACACCGATGGGCGTAAAATGGGTGGCGAAGGAAGCCGCTCCCGGCCGCTACCAGGCGGCGGGTGACTGGATCAATCTCCGCGCCGGCGAACCGGTGGACATCGATATCGTCACCGGCGAGTCCCCGGGCGGCCAATACCGCTGCATGCTCGCCGTGCAGAAGCGGGGCGGCCCGGTGCTTCCCTTCCAATTGACCGTCAGCAAGGCGACACCTGCCGGAGCCCGCCCATGGCGGGGCATCCCCTAGTCAGGATCTGTTAGCGGCTCGTCCCGCTGCGACGCGGGATATTGATCGAGGACCATCATGATGGGTCCGTGCGGGGTGCCGGGGCGATTGTTGACGACGTTGACGATGTCGCTGCCGGGCTGGCCCCCCTGAAGGCGGACGATGAACATGCGGCGGAGGGAGATGCCGGGACGGTCGGGGGCTTCGATGGCCCGGTCGGCGACGATGGGTGCGCGTTTGAAGACATGGTAGGTGCCGAGGCCGATCGCCTGGTGGCGCTGAACGTCAGGGCCGACCTTGTAGGCCGCGTAGCCGCGCGATGTGCCGTCCATCCAGCGATCCTGAGAGGGCGGATCGTAGGGCATCTCGGCTTGGAAGAAAAAGACGCGCCCATCCTCACCGTTCCAGACGACCTGGTGTCCTTGGGTGTGCTCGACGGCGAGGCCGTAGCTGGTGACGTGGTTGCCGGTGACGAGGACGCCCACGTCGTTGGGGTTGGTATCCCAAGCGACGCCCTTGCCGTGGTCGGCGCGCCAGATCCAGAAGTTGTCGCCGATGACGTGGTCGTCGTGGATTTCCATCATGGTCTTCACCGAGCCGGGGCCGGGGCCGCCGACGCGGGTAAAGATGTCGTGGAGCGTGGTGGGGTTGTCGGCGCGACCGGCGCGGCGTCCCGCCTGGCCGACGCGCACGAGCACGTCGGATTCTTTCAAGCCGGCGTCGATCATGAGTCCGGCGAGAATCACGCCCTCGCCCGCCTCGACGAGCAACGCGGGATTGCCAGCGGTGGGGGTGAAGGTCGGCAGTCCGATGCCGAGCACGATGGTGTTCGGCTTGGTGACGACGAGGGCCGCGTCGAGCGGGTATTGTCCCGGCATGACCAGCAGGTGTTTGCCAGCCTGGAGCGCGGCGTTGATCGAGGCGGGGTTGTCGCGATCGGCGCGGATGATTTGAAACGCGGACAACGGAAGAATGCGGTCACCGGGCGAAGACCAGGTGACGCCCTGCGAAGGCTGGTCCACGAGCGCGGGGACAACGACCTGATAGGCGCCGGCGGCGTCGATCATCAGAAATGGTTTTTCGCGGATGCGCGGGGTCTTGGGCACCACGGTGTAGGGCCGGGCGGGCCAGTCTTCGGCGGGCGGATTGTCGTTGCCGACGAGCACCATGCTCCAGGCGCCGCCGCGCCACTCTTTCCATGAGTTGTTGCGCGCGATGTATTGCTGCTGGGTGCCTGCGAGGACGTTGCCTTCGATCTTGGACTGCGCGAGGTAGCCGCCGCTGGCCCAGCCGTCCTCCATGAGCTTCAGATCGCCCTCGATGTGCATGCGGCGCATCGGCGCGGCCTGCGAAGCGGACCAAAGGTTGATGCGGTCCTCGTTGTGGGTGGTGACGCGGAAATTTTCCGCGATGCGCCAGAAATTACAGGTGGCATTCAAGCCCATCCAAGCGGCGGTGGCGCGGACCGCGCCGGTGATGTGCACGTCGCCGGGCAGACGCCCAAGGCCGGCGGCGTGGGTGTAGAAACCCACCGGAATATCCAGCGTATAGGCACCCGGCTTGAAGAGCATGGCATGGCGCGACGAGGTGAACCGCGCGGCCTCCATTTCCTTGAAGATGGTGTTGATGCGGTCCTGGGAGTCGGCCTGACCGGACGCGAAGATATGGACATTGGGACCGAAGTCCGGCTCGGTGGTCGCCGCCCGCGCGAACGGGAGGGCCGCGAAGAGCGAGGCGCTGATGAAGATCGCATTCATTTCACTTGAATTGGAATGTTGAATGTGCCGGCTTTCCCCTTGCCATCCAACACATAACCGTAAACCCGGTAATTCCCGGCCTTGCCGATTTTCACCGTGGCGGAGCCCTCGGACATTCCGGGACGGACGGCTCCGGCGATGGTTGACGGGCGGGGCTCATGGGAGCCGCCCTGTCCAAGCACGGTGGCTTCAGCCAGAACCTCCCAAACATAGCGGAGCTGGTCGCCATCCGGGTCCTTCGCTTCGACTGAAACGACCAATTCCTCATCCGGCTTCACCGTGGTGTAACGATCGCGCGTGCCGTTACCCACCTTGATGGCCTGGATGGATGGGGCGCGGTTGGATGGCTCCTTTCCTGTCCAGAAACGAATCATCACGTCCGCCGCCGCGGTGGTTTCCTCCCCGAGTCCGAGGCTGTTGTTTTTCTCCAAGAACATGCCATACCATGTAGGCGTGCGTTCCTGTTTTTGCCCCCATAGGAAAACATAAGATCCAAGGCATCGCTTGTCATCCTTGAGCAACATTTCATAACTGGACTGATAAGCTGCGGCTTTCTCGTCGCTGGTCTGTTCAAGTGGAACCCCCCACGGATTCTTGCCCACTTCCCAGTGTCCGTAGGGTCCCCACTCGGTCACGATATAGGGGCCTTTGAAATTGGATGCCGCCACATCGCGCGGTGCGTTGACAATGCCCCGATAGGTATTGACTCCCAGAATATCGATTGCAGGAGCGAACTGCGCGACGTTGTTGATCGTTTTGACCGATGAACCCGCAAGCACGGTCATGGTCGGGTGATTGGGATCCTCCTGCTTAGCGATCTCCGCAAGTTCATTGATGAATCGCCATGCCTGTTCGGTATCGGCCCCGGAGTTGGTTTCATTACCGAGCGCATAACACAACAGGGCGGGACTTTTCCTGGCAACCTGGACGGCCCGTCTGAACTCCTCGCGGATCCTGGCTTTATAGGCTTCGTCGTTGTAGCGTGCCGCACTGTGGTCCAACCAAATCCCGAGAGTGACGGTCAGACCGAGTTTCTCCGCGGTTTTGAGGGTTGCCTCGGCCTTGTCAATTCCCCAAGTGCGGATCGAATTGGCACCAACAGCGGCGGCTTCCTCGAAATGCGCCGAGCCGCCGACTCCTTTGACATAGAAGGGGGAACCATCCCGAGTGAGGAAAAAGGCACCTCCTCTTTTTTCCACCTTCACCACACCCTGACCCTTGCTGGAAATGGATTTTGCGGGACTTTGGGCATGGAGCGACTGAGCCGCCAACATGAGTGTGACAATGGTGACGGCCAACGGAGTTTGGAATTGCTTGAATATCATAATTTTTTGGTTTGGTGCGGTGATTTGCTGAAAGGGATTTAACGCCATGAAAGGTCGGTCTTGCGAATCGGTCGGTCGCGGACACTTTTTCCCGTGGCAGCGAAGATGGCGTTGGGGATGGCCGCCGCGGTGGCGGGAAGATTAGGCTCATCCATGCCCGGGAACCCGCTTCCGGAGTTGATATGAATATCGATAGCCAGTGCCTGATTCATCCGCAGGAGTGGATAATCATTGAAGTTGGTTTCGACAATGCGGCCCTTGTCGAGAGTGATCATCTGCAGCCATGTCGCACTGAGCCCGTCCGCGCGATGGACATCACCATGGAGATCGTCGGTGCGGTCCCGGGTGAGTTTCACCGGCGCGCCGACCTTGGCGGCGATCAAAGCGCATTCACCGACATAGTTGTTATTGATGCGTCGGCCGAATCCACCGCCAGCACGCACCTCTTTGCGATAGGAATTCCAGCTCTGATCGGCGGCAGTTCCCTCGTCCCATCGAACCTTGAGTTGCTTTCGCGCACTGAATGCAGCCCAGGTATTCTTCGCAACAATGGCGACTCCAGGACGCAAACCGCTTGGCTGGGAAGCACCATTGATGATGAATGCATCCTTCACTCCAGGGAGTTTTTTGACTTCATCCAGGTTCGCACTGACCGGTTTGCCGCCGAAAACGGGACATTTTGTATCGACCGCGTAGAGCATGCCCGGCAGGTGCATGTCGATACCATAAAGGGGTTCTCCAGTTAGGATTTTAAAGTTATCCACTCCGGGAGTCCACTGGCCGATGACCTTGAACTCCGCTGGCTTTTTCAGTGCGACGGCTTTTGAATCCGGCACGGGCATGGTGGCGGCCTTGCTGGCGAGCACCTTGCCTTGCTCGGCGTGGCATTCGCCTTCCGGTATTGACCAGGTGGCTGCTGCAGCCGCAATGAGCATCTGTCGGGCGGGCGCGTCTGCCTGGCGCATCAATTGGTGATTGCTGCCGACCGTTTGGCTGCCGCCGATGAACTGAATGCCCATGGCCGGATCGATGTCTGTATCCGTGGGCTTAGGGATGGTTTTCAACAACGCCACGGCCGCCATGATCTGACTGGCCTGGCAGTATCCGCATTGCGGCACATCCACTTCATGCCAGGCCTTCTGGATCGCGTGATCGCCCTTGCCACTCAAGCCTTCGATGGTGGTAATTTTTTTCCCAGCCAGAGCACGGACGGGCATGATGCAGGATCGAATCGGCCGGCCGTCCAGATGCAGGGTGCACGCGCCACATTGACCTGCGCCCCAGCCGAACTTTGTTCCGGATAGATGCAGCAGGTCACGCAGGACCCAGAGCAGAGGCATGTCTTCAGGTGCCTCGACCTGATGGCTCTTGCCGTTGATGGTGAGACGGTGGGTGCTCATTTTAAGAGGTGGTTTTTTCTTGTTAGCATGAGATACTTATTTGGTCTTTGGCTGCAAGGCCGCGCGGCTGATGGCACCGGGTGCGACGGTGACGGACCCGATCACGCCGCCAGTGTCACTTGCGGTGACGACGAGCGGCTTGTCGCTTGGATTCCAAGCCACCAGGCTGCGGTTGCCATCGGCCTTCTGGAAGACCGAGGCCGTGCCAATGTTGGTCCAGGCGCGTGGATCAAGAATGCCGACCGAACGATAGGCATGGATCAAATAATAGCTCAGCGTGTTAGAATTGGCGAGGGCGATAGGGCTTTTTGCATCCCACAGAGCTTCCCAACGTTTGGCGGTATTGACCGGATCCACGATGGCGAGGTAGCCGGCGAAGACGTCGCTCCAGCCTTCTCCACCCTTGCTATCGCCGGAGGTCTCAAGGTCGAAGCCTTGTTTTAATTTCTTGAGAGAATCAAATTGATAGGTTCCGAATTTCGGATCGCCATAACTCAGATATTGGAGTGCGGGCGAAATGGGCAGCCACTGAATTCCATAGATATGATGGGGGGATCCGCTAAAGAAGGTGCCATAGCGGTTGCCGCCTTGGCTGACGATGCCGACGATGGTATTGCGGTAGCTGCTTCCCCAGTTGCCCAATTCAAGGCCGGAGCCGGGTTTCTCCTGTTCGGCCTTCCATCCGTAGTAGTTGTTCCAATACTCTTTCACGGCCTCGCCCTCGATGGCATAGCCAAGCAGACCAGCGGCTTCCATGTCGGGTTTTTGGAGGGCCGCACCGAGCAAGCCGAGGCCGGCCCAGGCGTTCATGGCCTCGGAGGAACTCTCCTGATTGGCGCTGTCTCCGCTGACGTTGCCCTTGGCGCTGGCGAAGCTTTGGCCGGACCAGAGATCGAAGGCGCGAAAGAAGGGGAAGCGTTTGTCCGATCGGTCCCAGTTGGCATATTGTTTGGCGATGAGGGTGGCGAATTCGCCAAAGTCAGCGGCGAAGGTGGGGTCGGACGCGATCTGGATAGCGGCAGCGTGGGTGTAGTAACCGCAATGGAAATGGGTGTCGCGGAATTCGTTGGCGTTGAAACTGGACTTGAATCCGACAAATGCGCCCAGCTTCTCGTAACGGGCCCAATAGCGCGCGCTTTCGCCGGGGGTCCAGGTGAACCAGTCGGATAGCACCTCGCGGGAGGCGCCGACGAGCGCGTCCCTGCTTGGGGATTTATTGAAGTTCGCGATCGCTCCCATCTGCGCGTATTTGAGCATGTCCTTGGCACCGAAGTAGGTGTCGTCTCTGTATTTAAGCTTTGATTTGCCATTGGCATCGAGGCCGGTTAGGTCGCTTGCATAGGTGGCGAGGCGCTCATTCAGGCGTGCTGGGTCGAAGGGGGCCTCTTTTTCGTTAGTCGCAGGTGGCGGCATCGCCGGGAGCAGGCCCGTCACCCGCCATGAAAGCTTAAAGCTATCACCGCGGGTGAGTTTTATTTTTCCGCGCGGGGTAAGGAACGGGGTGTCGAGAAATTTGACGGAGGAATCCATGGCCTTGCGCCAGCAGTGCGGCAGCCAACCTTGGAGGGAGGGGCCAGCGTCGGGGGCGAGTTTGTCGGTTTTAATCGTCCAAACGGTATCCATCATGCCGGTGGCGCGGTTGTAGTTCCAGTCCACGCGGGTGTCGCGTGGGATCGACATCGCGGCGGAGCGCCAGGAAGTGGCGTCGTGCTCGGGGAGCAGGGCGGCGATGGCAAGAGGAGCACCGGGGGTGACGAGAATGGCTTCGCCCTCGGCCTTGAGTGAGCCCTTGCCGCCGACATACAGGGCAAAACGACGGTCGCCCACCGTTAGGATTGCGCTGGTGGCACTGGCGGCGAGGGGCTGTTGGCCGTCCAAGGCCGTGATCTTTGCACCGACGGCAGGCACCCGGAGTCCGATCTCTGCGACCGGTTCAAGCCACACCAGAGGCATACCGCGCACGGTGGTTAGATCGACAAAAGTTTTTTCATCAACGCGGAAACGGAAGGACATGGACCAGTCGCCAAAGCGAAGTAAGCGCTGTGCTTTCGCGGGAAAAGCGAGCGCGCTGCCATCGGCACCACAGGCGGATACTTGAAGGGGCGCGCCGAGGGCCTGCTTGCCCAGGGGTTGGTTGAAGGCGTTGGTAAGGTAAACCTCGAAACCAGCGTTTGTTTGCGCGACGGCAAGCGGCATGAGGTAGGGGCGGCCAAAGGCGAATTTCTCCTTCTCGTTGCTCCAAATGCCAAAGGACCAGATATCGTTGCTGGGATAGGGAATGTTGCCGAGAGAGGGGTCGAGGCGGTCGGGTCCCTTGAGAAACGCGACCGCCTGAGGATTGGGATTCGGTGGCTCGGAGGCGTATGAGCCTTTGCCGAGTGTCACCGCAGTGGGTTCGGCGGAGAGGGTCGTCAGCGTGCAAAAGAGCGCGATTCCGATATTGGATCTTGTGGATTGGATCATAGGGGTAAGTGTGAGGGAATCTCGCTTTCTGGTGGATATTTAGCGCATGACCTTCACTCGGCCAAAACGCACGGGTACTACGCTTGAATCACGATAAACCATTCGTTCCCTACCGCCGGACAATGGGGTGGTGGATTGCAGCGTGATACCCGCGGAACTCCATACGGTGAGGTCGTTGGAACCTTCCACGATAAAGGTGGTATCTGTGGCTCCGGCGAGTCGTGTAAAGCTGAGAGTCATGCGTCCGGAGTCGAGACCGGCTTGTGGCCCCGGCGCGTCGGATTGCTTTGGATCGCTGCCGAAGAAATATTCCAGCAGGGTGCTATAGCCGTCGGCATCGGCATCGGCGGCGTCGCCGCTGATGCTTGCATTTGCCAGATCGGTGGTGGTGAAATTGCCGAGTTTCCATGCTTCGTAGTTGGTGACGTCATTGGCGACATAGATGGTGCGCGTTTCGCTATCCGTCTGTCCGGCAGTGTCCACGACGGTGAGGCGCAGGGTGTGGCGGCCATTCGCGAGGAGTGTGGTGTTCCATAAGTTATGCGTGCCACCGATGTGGTAGTGTCCTCCCGGTGCGATGTCCGTATAGACGAGCACATCGTTGATGTAGAATTCGCCGCGCACTGTCTGCACATCGTCGTGCCCATCGCCGTAGAACTCGGCGTTGTTGCCGGACACGAATTGCCCATCGGAGGGCTGGGTGATGTGCGCTTCTGGTGGAGTGTCGGCGAGGACATCAATGCTGAAACTCTGTGTGGCCGGTGTGGGCGAAGCGTTGCTGGCTCGCACCGTCACATTGAAACTGCCCAATCCAGCGGGCGTCCAAGCAATGACGCCGGAGATCGGATCGACGTTCATTTCCGGTGGGTGAGACGTTAAGGAGAAAGTGGGCGCGGGGCTCCCCGTGGCATCCACGTCATAACTGTAGGGTGCGTTGATGACAGCAGAAGTGATGGCTGCGGTAGTGATTTCCGGCGGAGTCGCATCATCATCTGGAAGGGCGACATTGATGGTGCGGCTGATGAAGCCCGGTGCGGAAATGGTGAGTACCGCAGCTTCGTTTGTCGTGTCAGGGTCTTGCGCTGCGGCGAGTTGCACTTGCTGAGGCACGTCGTAGTTCGCGCTATTAAAAAAGAGGGTGGAGCCGCTCGTGACCGTTAGATCGGTATCGCCACTGGTGCGGGCCGTGCTCACCGTGACAGGCGCGCTTGGCGGTCCGCTGAGTGCGATGGTGAGTCCGCTGGTCTGCCCTTCACCGATGGTGAGCGCGGAGGGTGTGATGAGGAGCTGCGGCACGTCGTTATCCAGCTTGAATACGGAGACGGTCTCGGTAGCGATGCCCGCCGCGCTCAGTGAGAAGGCAGCCGTGTCGTTCGCTGCATCCGGGTCCTCGGAGGCCTGAAAGTTCACGGTCTGTGGCGTGGCCCAGTTCGCGGTGGTGAATGTGAGGTTTGCCCCGCTGAATACGCTGATATCGGCATCGCCGGAGACTCTCGCGACGGTCAACGTCACGTTGGCGGCGGGGGCCGAAGCGAGTCGCACTCCCATCGAGACGCGCGAGCCCTCATCCACTTGGAGCTGAAACGGTGTAGCGACGATGCCCTGCGCGACCGGAATGTAGGCCCACCGCTTGATGGTGCCGTTATGCTGCAAACCATAGAGCGCGCCGTCAGGCCCGATCGACATATCAATCGCCCCACTGAGGCCGGTCGCGAAAAAGTCGAGACTGGTGACATTGTTGGTTGCACCCATCGTCACGCGATTCACGCGTCCGCTGTTGTAATCACCGAAGAAGTAGTTCCCGCGATAGGCTGCCGGAACTGCGCTGGAATCGAAGAAAGTTCCGCCGGTCACCGAGCCACCGTATTGCTGGGTATTCAGATACGCCACGCCCGGGTCCACGGCGGTCACCGTAGTTCCAGAGCGCGTGATGATGCCAGTGGAGGCCCCGCCACTCACTGAGTTTGGCCCGATTTGATCGAAGGTGATGCTGTTGAAACTGGTGAGGGTTGTGGAGGTCTGGGTGGTGGGCACGGGGAGAAATCCCACGGATTTGACAAAGAAGGCACCGTTGAAACTCGCATCCGCGACGCCGGTGATGAAGACCTTGTCGCCGGGACAAAAGCGATGGGCTGTCGAGTAGCCCGTGCCGGTGCGGAAGGTGATGGTGCTGACGTTATTGCTGCGCACGGCGCCGGGCACGGTGACGTTGTCAAAGCCGTTGCCGGTGACGACAGCGGTTTGCGCATCCGCGATGAGGCGGAAATCGACACTGTTCACGGAGTAGCGCACGGCCGGCCTCAAGTAGCGGGCATAGGGTGACGGGTTGGTGGCCACCACGCCTGCCAGCACGGTGGTGGGAGCCTGTCCTTCATAGTCGTTCCAGCCGGCATTGTCGCCGCGCGCCATATTGAAAATCTGCTCATTCCCATTACCCGCCACGCTGACCCAGAGCGCACCGGTCCCTGGTTGGAACGCCAACTTGAAAGGATTCCGCAAGCCTCCGGCCCAGATGTATTCATTGTTAGGCCCTGCGCCGTCGGCAAAGGGATTGTCAGGCGATGCCGTACCGTCGCGATTGGCCCGGCCCACCTTCGCACTGAGCTGGGTGGTGTCGCGGTCGAGCGCCGTGGGGTCCACGCCGGAAGTGCCCTGGCTCTCGCCGATGGACCAATACAATTTCCCATCGCGGCCGAAACCGATGCCGCCACCATTGTGAAAGAGACCGGCGGTCGGCAGTCCGGGCATGATGACCGTGCGCGCCGTGCCGACGTTCCCCACGGCGGTGTAGCGGATGATCTGCTGCTCGGTCGCGCTTACGGTTAGGATGAAATACACATAACTGTTGGTCGCGAACGACGGATCAAAAGCCAGCCCGAGCAATCCGCACTCGCCAGAGGTAACGACCGTCTCGCTCGCAAACACCGTCGGCGACAACGCCCCGTTTTGGATGATGCGCACCTCTGCGATGTTTGTGGAGCTGGATCCCTTCCGGGTGACGAAGATCCGACCACTGCCGTCCGGTGCCCACTCGAAGTCGGTGCAGAGCTGCGAGCCACCTGCGTTGTTATAGTAAGTGCTTTCGGTAAAGTTCACGTCCAGCACGGCAGCCGATGCCATTTGAGCGAGCACCGCACAAAGTGTTGGTAAACGAGTGATCAACGGTTTTACAATCATAAGTGCGGTGATATGGCTATGCATGCGAGTGACGTTGTAGTGGCGGAGATTGTTTACCTCACATCGCCGAAGTGGGTGCGCTTCGTATCATTCACCAGTGCTTTGTAGCGCAGCAGGGCTTCGAGGAAATAGTAATCCGCATAGATCAGCGGAACGTTGATTTCGCTGTTTCCAGGCAGGTAACCGGTTGATTGTGTCAGGATGAAACCACCGTTGGTTCCGGGTTCCGCCATGAATGCCGGCGAGGCGAGGGTGAGCAATTGGGCGCGGGCGTAATCGAGGTATTTTTTGCCGTCTTTGGCGGATTGGCTGAGCTCAATGAGCGCCGATGCCATGATCGAAGCGGCTGAGGCATCGCGCGGGGTGGATCCTCCGGTTTCTACCCCATAGTCCCAGTTCGGCACCTTGTCCGCTGGCATGTTAGGATGCGCCATCAGGAAGTCCGCCAGGGCGGCTGCCTTGGCAAGGTATTCGGGTTTGCCGGTTTCGCGGTGCATCATGGTATAGCCGTAGATCCCCCATGACTGGCCGCGGGCCCACGGGGTGCGGGCGTCGGCACCCTGGCCACCGTAGATCCCGCGGATCCATCCGGTTTTCGGATCGTAATCGACGATGTGATAAGCGGTGCCGTCGGCACGGAAATGCTGCTTGAGCGTCTTGTCAGCATGGCTGATGGCGATATCGCGCAGTTTCGAGTCACCGCCGTTTTTCGCTGCCCATGTGAGAAGTTCGAGATTCATCATGTTATCGATGATGACGGGACAAGTGAAAGGCCCGGAGTCCCATGAGCGGATCATGCCGAGCTCCGGGATGAAACGCGTGCCAAGTGCCGCCGCGGCATCACGCAGCACCTGCCGGGTTTCATCATCCGGGTTGAGACGAAGCGCGTTGCCATAACTGCATCCCAGCATGAAGCCACCGTCGTGATTGTCCTTGAAATGGCGGATCACCTCAAGCCGACGCGTGTATTCAAGCGCCTTTTCCTTCCACTCAGGGGATCCGGTGTATTCATGCAGAAACCACAAACTGCCGGGAAAGAATCCGCTGGTCCAATCGTCGGGTTTCACGGTGATCACGGCACCATCCGGACCGGTCGTCCGGGGCAGATTTGGATCCGAAGCCATCTTTTCCAGCATGCCGGTGTATTGGGCGGCGGCCCGCGCGAAGATGGCGGGCATTTTTTCTATCAGGGCGTCTTCGGCATGGGCGGAAGTAGCGAGGCAAACCAAAGTGATGATTGTTTGGAGTGTGCGTGTGGGTGACATGGTGGATCGGGATCAAGGGCGGGTTTTCACTTCAAGGCTGATGAAGAGGGGCAATGCGCCGGCGGTATTCCATAACAAGGTCGTTTCATGGAGACCGGTGACGGCGTTGAAGGTCTCTCCGGACATGGAGACGGGCGCCCAGCCGATCAAGTCGGAGGAACGCCTGATCTGATAGTCCAGGCTGGGCTCTGCCTTCGGGTAGGCCACCGTCACGATTCCGGTGGAGGAGTTCCGCGTCACGAGCGGATAGCGGGCATGGGTGCCGGATTTCGGCGGGGTGTTGAAGGCGAATTCCAGCAGGTTAACCAGTCCGTCCCGATCAAAATCATCGTTGGTGCCGCTGCCGGCTGGTTGGCCGGGGCCGAAGTTTCCAAGTCGGAAAGCCTCATAATCCGGCAGCGCTTCGACCAGTGTGAAAGTGGCACTGATCAGCGAGAACTGCGGAATCGCGGTGCCGAGCTTGGTGACCACCTCAAAGCGCAGGGTATTGTCGCCGGCGTTGAGCGGCACGGTGCCGAAGTCGAAGCTGGCGGGCGTGATGCCGAGGGTTTCGTTCAACAACTTGTTCGGCACGTCCACGCCGTTGAGCACGAGTTTGACGACGCCGCGGTTAGGATTTGCCCGATATTTGACCAGTAGATTGTAGGTGCCGGCCCTTTCCGCGGCGATCTTGAGTGTGACGAAATCACCGACGGCGTCGAAGGCCCAGATGCGGGCGCCATCGACGGTGCTGACGCTTTCCCCCGAGCTGGCGACTACGGCGAATTTGCTCCAGTCCAGCGTGGTGGGCCAATCGGCTAGAACCGTCTCTGCTTGGCGTGTGTTGAAGGTAAAACTCTGAGTCGCACCCAAGGTCTGGCCATAGGCGTCCGCGACATTTCCGGGAACGGTTAGCGTGTAGGAACCGCCGGGTTGCATATCGGAGCCGATGGTGAAAACGGCCTTGCCGGAGGTGCTTGCGGCCGCGTTGTAGGTAAGGCTCGGGCTGCCCGCGCCGCTGAGCGTGACTCCGCCGAGAGTGGAGGGGTTCACTCGGCTGTTGAAACTCACCTCAAGGGCATCAAGTCCGGGGTCCACACCGGTTTCTGCTGCGGCGGGTGTGGTGCCGGTGATGTTGAGCCCGAACGCGCTTTGGAGGGTGAAACTGAATTGACGGGCCATGCCGACGGTGGCGGTCGCGGCGGCGTTCGCGACGGTTGCCGGCACGTTTATCTGATAGGTCGCGCCGAGCGTCCAGTTGCCGATGACGCGATACTCCGCGATCTGGGGAGATGGACCGGCCAGGTATTGGAGACTCAAACTCCCGGGGCCGGAAATCGTGACTTCGGTGTCGAGCGTGGCCGGGTCGAAAGGTTCGCTGAAAATCACGGCGACCTTGTCCTGGTTGACCGGGACGTTGGTGGCTCCGTTTTCCGGGACGGTGCCGATCGGCGCGAAGTTTTCGGCGGCATCCAACAATCCTTTTTGCAGAGTCGTCGTGCTGGGATAAGCGAGCACCTGGCCGATCTTTGCTCCGGCGGCGAAAACGTCGACCAATTTATAGGAATTGGACATATTCTGGACCATATAATTGCGTGCGCCGGCGGCGTCCTTGAAGACGGCGCTCGAGCCGATGCTCAGATGCTGGTCGGTCTGGATGTTGCCCAGGCCGTGCAGCGAAGTTAGGTAGTTATAAAAGAACATGTTTGACTCGGTGTCGGTCGCGAAGGGCAGGCCGCGACGACGGTACTCGGCCATGACCTTCAGGCCGAACTCAGGCTCGGCGAAGCCGTTGTAGCAGAGCGCGATCAACGGCCAGGAAGTACCGCCGATGTCTTGCATGGTATTCAGCAGTCCGGTGATCGACTCGGCGCTGTCGCGCGCGGAGTAGTTGGCCGGATCCCAGCTGTGGAAGCCGTCATAGCGGGCGAAGTTGGCACCGGGGCCGCCGTTGGTCGTGTGGAGGCCGTTGACCCACTGGGCGAGGGCGTAGGTGGCGAGACCGGCCTCGGTGGTCGGCGGGACGAGGTGCGGGTGATTCGCAATCAGCGCGTCGGGCGTCCAGATAGCCGCAGGGAACGTGATCCGGGCTCCCTTGGTGTCGGCGGGCGGGAGGGTGACGAGCCACTGGCCATTTCGATAGAGCGGGTTGTTAGTCGTCTGGCGGGCGTAGGCGGGGTTGAGTTCATAGACCGCCTGGATGGCCCATTTCATTCCGTAGGTGGGCCAACCCGCGTCGATGGCGACGACGCGTTGGTCGGGGACTGTGGCAGTGGGCGCGCTATACCAGGTGCTGCGCAGGTTCCGCATCGAGGAGCGCAGCGGATTGAGGTCGGCGATGGCGAAGTGCGCGCCGCGATATTTCAGCATCGTGTTGAACTGGCCGGCGATGAACTGGGGGTCGCGGGCGAGAAACATCATGTGGGGGCCGTTGGGCAGCCATTGGATCCCGTAGGTGTGGACGGGCTCGCCGGAAAAGTAGTTCGAGAACGAGTTGCCGCTGTCGCCCATGATGCCGTTGGTGAAGATCCAGGCGGGCTTGTTCGGATACTCGACGGCGACCTTGCCGTAGCGGAAGGACGCAGGCCAGTTGCCGTTGGAGGTGTCGTAGCGGTTGGCCTCGGTGATGGGCACGGGCGCGCCGTTCAGATCCTTGCGCGCGGAGGCGAAAGGACTGCCGTGGTAATCGGCATAGTATTCATAGACGGCGCGGGTCTCGATGGCGTAACCAAAGGCGGCGGTGGCCATAAGATCGGCGGCGCGGGGGTCGTTACCGCGGAGGACTTCGCCTAGCAGAAACATGCCGGCCCAGGCTTGGATGGATTCGGAGGAAGACTCTTGGTTGTTGCCACCGGGGCCGTTGGCGTAGGAGTGGCCGACCATGGGCTCGAAGGTGCGCATCCACGGGTATTGGAGGCGATTTGCTCCGTCACGCATGGTGGTGGGGCGCTCCCAGTTAGCGTAGGCGCGGGCAAGTTCGACGGCGATTTCCTTGAATTGGTCGCGGAAGGTTTCGTCCTCGCTGGCGAGCAACGAGTAGGCCAGTGTGTAGTAGCCGTAGTGGAAGTGCACGTCGGTGAAGCCGGCGAGGTTGAAGTCGGGCACGTAGTTGTGGCCGATGATGTGGCCCCAGCGCTCGTTGTGCGCGAAGTAGCGGTTTTGCTCGGTGCCGTTGTAGGTGAACCAATCGGTGAGCGAGGCCTTCAGCTCGGCTTTGATGTTTTCATAAACCTCGGTGAGGCCGAGTTCCTTGGCCATGTGCATGGCGCGGCCGTGCTTCACCAGATTCTTCGCTCCGAAGTAGGTATCGTCGCAGACGCCGTTGTTGGTGGCGTCGTAGCTGCGGAGGAGCTGCTCCATGTAGGCGGGATCAAAGCCGTTGGGCAGGCCGCGCACGGTGGGTTTGGCGAAGGTGCCGAGGATACCGTTGAAACCATAGTTGATGGCGAAACCGGTGGCGGCGATCGCCTCGCCGCAGCGCAGCAACCCGCGCGGGGTGGTGTATTCCAAACCGGCTACGAAGCCGAGGTTGGCGCCGGTCTCGCGGTAGTGCGGGGGCAGCCAGCCTTGCAGGACTTTGTTAGCTCCGGGCTTGAGTGAAGTGATCGCATAGGTCCAGTGGGATTGCACCGCTCCGCCGGTCGGGCTGGCGGGGTCGTAAGTGTAGGCGACGGTGGTTTTCTCCGGACGCGCGTAGGCGTAGCCGTCGAGGACGTTGAGCTGGTTGAGGGCGGGCAGCGCGCTCGCCACGAGGTAGTTGGTGCCGGACGCATTGGGCAGCGTGACGGTGAGCCGGCGGGAGCCGGCGTCGTAGGCGAATGAGGTCCCGGCAGCGACGTGCAGGCCGTAGAAGCGGCCTTCGGTCTCGACGGAGATCCGTTCATGCACGCCGAGGGCCGCGCCGGAGAGAACCGCACCGGCGGAATCGCGGAAAACCGGGACGGCGTTGGTCGCGAAGGAAACCCGGGCGTTGGCGTTGACCAGCTCGATCCAGACGAAGGGCATGCTGCGCACGAGTGCGACATCCATGGTCATGGCCGAGGTCGTCGTGTCGGTCTTGCGGACCTTGACCATCCAGTCGGACCAATCACGGACCTTGGCCACGCCGGCGAGCAGGCGGGAGCCGAGACGGACGGCGGGTGAGAGCGGGTCGTTGCTCAGGGTGGGTTGGTCGATGCAGATCCATGAACTGGTCGAGTTGTCCACCATGCGGAGGCGCAGGCTCTGCCCGGCGAGGGCGGTCAGGTCAAAGCTCTGCCACACCAGTGCGGTGGTGCTGGTGCCGATGGTGCGCTGTTGCGTGGCGAGGACGGTGCCGGAGCTGTTGATGATCTCAACGCGGAGATCGGGGCTGGTGGTCGCGGTGATCTGATAGTGGAGGTAACCGCGGTTAGAGGTGAATGCCGGGCTCGTGACCATGCCCCGCGGTGCGTTGATATCGTTCAGATTCTTGGATATGAGGAACCGCGAGCCGGTGAAGCCGGACGGGTCGTTGCCGGGGGTTTCTTCGATGTTTTTCACCGGGTCGGTGAGCAGCACGACGGTGCCGGTGGCACCGGGGACGGTAGCGATGGTCCAGCCGGAAGGAAGCGCCGAGGGGGTGCCCTCGAAGTCGGCCAGAACGGTGTCGGGCGTGGTGATGATGGCGGCGGGCTCAACTGCTTCGACGCGGAGCAGGCCGCCGGTGGCAAACCGGGTCGCGGGGTCGCCGGGGACACTCGGGGTTTCGGGTCCGAGGATGTGCTGGAGCTCGATCCCGGAGGTGATGAACCGCGAGGTGATCGGATATTGCCAGAGCGTGCCGTTGTCGCCGGCCATCAGCACATCGGTCCACCAATCGGTGGTGGCCATGGGACGGATGGGGTTGCTGGAGGTGTTGAGATTCTCCGGCGTGGTGAAGATGGGACGGGTAAAGTTCTGCCGGGTGCGGTTGTCGTTGACGTCGTCCGCATCGTCCGCCGGGTTTTCGATCTGCTCATGGGGCGGTGAGTATCCGGCGACGGTGGAGGCCCCCCCGATGTTGACAATGGGAGGCGGCGTGGTGTAGCCGGGGGCGGCGTCGGATTCACCGTTCTGGGCGCGGACCCAAGGAGTGCAGAGCACGAGTGCTGCGGAGGTGACAGGCAGAAGAGGAAATTTCACGAGGTGGAGATGTTTGGGTTAGTGGTTCGCGGGAGCGAAAATGACCTGCTGGATCATCAGCCACGGTTTGTCTGCGTTCGCGGGATTCGTGGCAGTGAGTTCGAAGCGCAAGGTGTTGGTGCCTGCGGTTAGTTGAACGTCGCCGAAGTCACAGATTTGGACTCCGTCTTCGTCAAACTGGTTCCATTCCTTCGGCAGTGGTTTCCCGTTCAGCGAGACCTTGAAAATTCCGCCGTAGGTATATTCGCGGCAGCTTGCCTTGAGATTGTAGGTTCCCGGCTTGTCGGCGCGGATCGAGAGTTCGGCAAAATCTCCCACCGTGTCGAATTCCCAGCGCAGTCCGCCTTCGAAGGGGACGGGCTTGTCCCCGGAACCGGCGGCTTGTTGGAACTTCGTGATGTTCAATTCGGTGTCGTCACCGGCGAGCACCGAGTCGGGTTGCGCAGTGGTGAACGAAATTTCGAATGGCTCGCCGATCGTCTGACCGAAAACGTCGGCGACGCCCGCCGGGATCTTGACGGTGTAGCTGTCGGCCGGTTTGAGATTGGACGAGATGAGAAACACCGCGCGGCCGGGTTTGCTGGCGTCACGATCGAGTTCGAGGATTGGATTTCCGGGGCCGGTGATCGTGACGCCCTTGAGCGTGGTGGGATTGATTCGGCTGTTGAACTCCAACTCGATGGTCTTTGCCGACGGGCTGACTTCCTTCGCACCATTCGCGGGAATGCTGGCGGTGACGCGGCAGCCATCGCCCTTTGTTAGGGTGAAGTCGAAGGCCGCAGCCTTGCCGGTGACGCTGCCGCTGGCAGTCGCCACGGTGGAGGGAACCTCGACCGTGTATTTCGCTCCGGGCACCCAGTTGCCTTTGACCTGGTAGGTGACGATCTGCGGATGGCCGTCTGGCTGATAGACCAGCGTCAGATCGCCCGGACCGGTTAGTTTGACCTCATCGTCCACGGTTTTGGGATCCACGTCCTCGTTGAAGACAAGCACGACGCGGTCTTCGACCAGAGAAACCCCGGTCGTTCCGCTCATGGGGATGGTTCCCACCGCGGCGAATCCCTTGCTCGGGGCGAACAGCCCTTTCTGGGTGGTCACCTTGCCGGGAGCGGCGAGCACCTGGCCGATTTTTTTGCCACCCTCAAATACATCGGCAAGTTCGAAGCGATCCGATTTGTTATGAACCATGTATGAGCGAGTGCCGGTTTTCTTGTCGAGAAACACCAGGCTGCTCGGAATCGAGATATGTTGATCAGTCACCGGATTTCCGAGGCCGCGCAGCGAGTTGAAGTAATAGTAGGCAAACAGCCCGGCTTCGGCGTGTTCGGCAAACGCGTTGTTGCGGCGGCGGGATTCGGCCATGACTTCGATGCCCAGTTCGGGATCGGCAAAGCCGGCGAATGTCAGCGCGATGAGCGGCCATGAGCCACCGATGCTTTCAAGTGCATCGGTTAGCTGGGACACGCTTTCCTTGCGACCTTCGGCCGTTTCCGGATAGTCGGCGGGATCCCAACTGAGTTCTTTCGCGAGGCTTTTCCAATCCACGCCCGGACCGATTGGGGGTAGAAACGCTTGGGTCGCCCATTTGTAGAGCGAGTAGTTCGGAAGCTCCGCCTCGGTGGCGGGCGGAACCAGATGAGGGTATTTCGCAACGAGCACATCGGGCAGCCAGATGTCTTTTGGAAACACGATTTCCTTTGGCTTGTCCGCAGGAAACTCGATGAGCCATCGTTGGTTCTTCTCGTCGTAGAATGGATTGTCGCGGATGGGATCGCCCTCGTGCGAGATGTCCTTCACGTAGGCGGGGTTGAGTTTATACAAATTCCCCGCCAGCCCCTGCATGTCGGTGCCGGACCATGGATTATCGATGGCGAGAACCCGGATGTCGGGAAACTTCGGAGTCGGTTTCTTATACCATTCACTGCGAAGCTTGCGCGGCGCGCCCTCCACCGCGGCCATCCAACTGGAGGCGTAATGCTCGTCGCGGTAGGCCATGAGCGTTTTGAACTGGCCGAGGGCGAACTGTTTGTCACGGGCGAGAAACACCATGTGCGGCGCGTTGGGCAGCCACTGGATCCCATAGATATATTCCGGCTGTGCGCCGAAATAGGTGGCGAAGGCGTTTCCGGAGTCGCTCATGATGCCGTTGGTGAACACCCAGGCTTTTTTGTCCGGGTAGTTCTTCACCGTGCGGCCGTAGCGGTATTCATCCGGCCAGACCGGGTAGCGCATGGTTCCCTGGGCCGGCTTGTTGTCGTAATCGAGCGGCTCCGAGGCGAAGGGGCTGCCGTGATAATCCTGATAGTATTCATTCACCGCCCGGGTCTCGATGGCGTAACCGAAGGCACCCGCAGCCAGGATCTCGTCGGCGCGCGGGTCGCTTCCACGCAGCGCCTCACCCAGCAGGAAGAGCCCTGCCCACGCCTGGATGGATTCGGAGGAGGATTCCTGATTGTTTCCGCCGGGCGAACCGCTGCCTCCGGCATAGGAATGCCCGACCATCGGTTCGAAGGTGCGCATCCACGGGTAGCGGGTCGATCCGCGGTCCCACTCGGCGTAGGCTTTGGCCAGCTCGATGGCGATCTCCTTGAAGCGGTCGCGGAACTGGGGGTCGTCCATGGCGACGTAGGCATAGGCGAGAACGTAATAACCGTAGTGGAAGTGGATGTCGGTGAAGCGGCCGAGGTTGAAGTCATGCACGAAGTTGAAACCGATCATCGAGCCCCAGCGTTCGTTGCGGGCGAAGTAGCGGGTTTCCTCTCCTTCCTGATAGGTGAACCAGTCGGTGAGTGATGCGATGATCTCGGTCTTGATATTCTGATAGGTTGCGGTCATGCCGAGCTCCTTGGCCATGTGCATGGCGCGTGCGTGGAGCACGAGGTTCTTCGCTCCGAAGTAGGTGTCTCCTGCGACGCCGTCCTGTTTCCCGTCATACTTCGCGAGCAGCGATTTCACATAGTCCGCATCGAAGTCGTCGCCCAGGCCGGTCTTGGCCGGCACGGTGACGTGGGAAAGCACGCCGTTGAACGGATAGTCCACGGAAAACCCCTGGTTGGCCGGTGCGGCGGCACAGCGGAGTTTCCCGCGGGGTGTTTCGAAATCCGCGCCGGGCACGAACGCGATGTCGTTCACGGTGTTTCGGTAGTGCGGCGCGAGCCACCCCTGAAGCACCGTGTCGGCCCCGGGACGCAGCGCTTCGATCTGATAGGTCCAGCGGGTGCGCAGTGAACCGCCATCCGCGGTGGCGGGATTGTAACGGTAGTCCACCGTGGTTTTTACCGGTTTGGCATAGGCGTGCTTGGCGAAAGTGGCGAGCAAGCGGATGTCAGGCAGCGCGCTGACGACGAGGTGGCGCTGGTTTTCCGGCAGCTTCACGACGACACCGGAATCGAGTCTGTGGAAGACGCTGCCAGCAGCCACATGGATGCCGTAGAAGCGTCCGTCGATGCGGACGGCAAGTGTGTCGCCGGTGCCGAGATCGGCACCGGTGATTTCCTTGCCATTCGGATCGAAAAAGGCGACCTCAGCACCATTGAAGCTGAGGATCGGATCCATGCCTTTCATTTCAAACCAGACGTAGGGCATGCAACGGGCCATGGTGACATCCATGAATTTCGCGGGGTCGCCGGCGGCGGTTTTACGAAAGGAAACCATCCAGTCGGACCAGCGCGACGCACGCGCCTTGGTGAGTTCGTGAACGGGGGCATTGCCTGGATTGTTGGAGGTTTCCGCACTATTCCAGCCGCCGACGCGAAGCGGGGCGACGGTTTCGCGGCCGCTGCCATTGCTGCCTTCCCGCAATCCGCCGACGGTGCGGATCTCGATGAAATTCGGCGATATCTTTGGTGTGAGCGGATACTGCCAATGGGTGCCGCCGTCGCCATTCATGATGAGGTCGCTCCACCAGTCGCTGCTGGGGACCGGTTTGAGCGGCTGGTTCTTGCCATCCACCACCCCGAATTCGTCTCCTTGCTGCAGGAAAATTTCCTTGGTCAGGGTGTCAAGGATGCGGGGATCGGATTTCAGTTCATGTGGCGGCGGCCAGGCGGCGATGGTGGCACCCTCACCGATCTTCACGATCGGCGGTGCCTGATCGAAAGGCTGGGCAAGCGCAACAACCGGCGTCACCGCTAGCAGCAACGTGCCAATCAGGGCGGGCCTGGTGGGACCGGGGCAGGGTTTGTGGAATGGTTTCATAAACGGTTGGATTTAAAATTTCCAGCATGCAAAAAAATGCAATCCGCTGGCAATGAATGTAAGGGTTTTGAGTGGTAATAAACCAGGTGGCTGAAGAGTTCAGAGTCCGGCGCGCGGGTGGGCACTGGCATGAGTCCGGATTTCCTCGGCCGAGAGAGCCCGGCCCAGGACCATGAACTCGTCGATCGTGGCGGGAAGTTGGCGGGTGCCGGACTCGATCCAGTTGCCAATCTCGGCGCCGCCGATGATCAGCGATCCAGGACTCCTCGCCCAGCCCTTGGCGATGAGCTCGCCATCCAGATAGTGGCGCACCTCCTTGCCATCGAAGGTGGTGGCGAGGCTGATCCAGCGGCCGATTTGACTACTGGTGATGACTGGTTTGGAAAGCACGACTTCCCAATTTGGCTCGACCGTTTTCGAAGGCATGGCGATGCCGAGTCGGAGGCATCCTTGGTCTGAAATTCCCCAGCGCAGAGCACCGGGTTCCTTGGAATCGGGTGAGAGCAGGGAGCGGTAACCAACGAGCGGCGCATCAACGCGCAGCGACGCGAACAGCGTCACGGCGTTCATCTTTCCGGGGACATCGATGTTCAGGCGATCCCCGCTGCTGCGGATTTGGATGGCGCGTTTTCCAGGCCACCGGCCTTCGCTCCAACGGCAGCCGACGATGTTTGCGGGCAGGGAAGCGCTCGAGGCGGGATTTGCGCGATTGGCGATCGTCCGTGTCCAAGCGGCCTGATCCTCGAAGTTCAGGTGAAAAAGGGCGGTGGGGTCCAGAGAGAGTTGGCGGGCGGCACTTTTCCAAGAGTCAAGCTCGCCCCGGGCGGTCTTGGAAGCG
>Ga0105044_10001462_pt1 | contig 31568 bp, 30 predicted proteins | sample MAT01_FD_78092 | JGI IMG/M metagenome (GOLD analysis project Ga0105044, IMG submission 78092) | Freshwater microbial communities from Lake Fryxell liftoff mats and glacier meltwater in Antarctica - MAT-01 | ecosystem: Environmental > Aquatic > Freshwater > Ice > Liftoff microbial mat | place...
CATCATGTGCAAAGCCATGAACCGCTCGTTTATCAGCGTGATTCTTGGCGGATTCGGCGGTGACGCTGGCACGGTCATCGGCTCGAAAGAAGCGCGCCCAGTCAAGAGCGGCAGCGCGGACGATGCAGCTTTCATGCTGTCGAATGCAGACAGCGTGGTCATCGTTCCCGGCTACGGCCTTGCCGTTGCCCGCGCGCAGCATGCGACGAAAGAGCTTGCGCAAAAACTGATCGCCAAAGGCATCAATGTGAAATACGCGATTCACCCTGTGGCAGGGCGGATGCCGGGCCACATGAACGTGCTACTCGCCGAGGCGGAAGTTCCGTACGATCAGGTGTTTGAGATGGAGGACATCAACTCCGATTTCGCGCAAACAGACGTCGTACTCGTGCTTGGCGCCAACGACGTGGTGAACCCGCTGGCGCTGCAAAAGGGTAGCCCGATTTACGGTATGCCGATTCTGGAAGCGTACAAAGCGCGCACCGTGATCGTCAATAAACGCTCAATGGCGGCAGGCTACGCGGGCCTCGACAATGAACTCTTCTACATGGACAAAACCATGATGGTGTTCGGTGACGCCAAGGGTGTGGTTGAGGCGATGCTTAAGGCGGTTGAGTAGTGTTCTTGTAGGAGCGGCTTGCCGCGACCCGTAGAGCGTCGCGCGAACGATCTGGCCGAGATGATGCCAAGCCGGGTCGGGGCAAGCCACTCTTACAGCTATTACGCAACGCATGCCGCTCCGCCACAACCTCCTAGCCCTCGCCATCGCAACAATCTGGGGCTTGACATTCGTCTCCATCAAAATTGCGCTGCAAACGATGCCACCGTTTGCGTTGTCTGGCTGGCGCTTCTTTCTGGCGGCGATTCCGCTCGTGTTCTTTGTTGGAAAGCCGCAAGTGGCGTGGCGCTGGCTGATTGCTTATGCGCTTTTTATTGCGCTGGGGCAATTCGCCGTGTTGTTCATTGCTATGCAACTGGGCATGCCCGCCGGGCTCATGTCTCTCGTGGTTCAAACGCAGGTGTTTTTCACGATTGGTCTCGCGGTGCTCTGCTATGGCGAGCGCGTGCACCCGGTGCAAATTGCGGGCGCGCTGATCGCGGTCGTCGGGCTGGTTGTAATTGGCTTCGCCAAGCTCAACGCGAGTGTTGGCTTCGCGTTTTTGCTGGTGATCTTCGGTGCGTTTTGTTGGGCTGCAGGCAATACGATTGCCAAGCACGTCGCGCGAAAGTCGCCGACCGGAAAAGTTGATCCGATGAATTTCATCGCGTGGTCGAGCGTGGCTGCGGTGCCGCCGATGGCACTGATTTCCCTCTTGTTTGAACCGTCGGGTGCGCTATTGATTCCCGTGTTGCAACCCAGCTGGATGCTCGCGTTGCACCTCTGCGTTTTGGCCTATGCAGCGCAGGTGTTTGGCTATGGGCTTTGGTCGAACTTGTTAACGCGTTATCCGGCTTCCGCTGTGTCACCATTTGCGCTCTGGGTGCCGGTTGCGGGGATGTCGGCTACGGCGTGGATATTCGGTGAGTCTCTATCAGCGGTTCAAATCGCCGGAGCAGTCGTGGTTCTGTTGGGACTCGCTGTTGCGGTGCTCGGGCCGACTTTTAGACGCAACAACGTATAAAAAGCATCGACTTTCACCGATTTACGGCTTCAGCCCCCGTGCAGCGGCGCTTACGTCGAAAAGCTGATGCCGCAGACAGGCGCGTCCTTTGCATGCACCGAGTCACCGGTTTCGACCTGAATCGTGGCGTGGTCGATGTCATATTGGTCGTGCAGTTCCTCGCACACTTTGGCCAGCCACGCATCGCCCGGATGCCCGCCCGGACACACCACATGTGCAGTCAGCGCTACCACTTTGGTCGACAGCGCCCAGATATGCAAATCGTGTAAATCCTTCACATGCGAATCCGACGCGAGGTAGAGCGCTACCGCCTGTGCGTCGATGTGCGGGGGCACAGCATCCAGCGATAGCCGCAGCGAATCCACCAATAGCCGCCATGACCCCACGGCAATCACTGCCGCGATGATGAGGCTGGTGAGCGGGTCAAGCCATAGCCAGCCCGTCCACGCCATCACCAGCGCGCTGACGACGACGCCAAGCGAAACGGCCGCGTCGGCGACCATGTGCAGATAAGCGCCGCGAACATTGATGTCGGTTTTGCTGCCGCGCATGAAGAGCCACGCGGTAAAGCCGTTGATCAGAATGCCGATGGTCGCGATCCAGATGACCGGCGTGGTCATGATCGGCTGCGGGTTCGAAAAGCGGGATATCGATTCCCAGACGATCACGCCGAGCGCGGCGAGCAATAGCATGGCGTTGGCCATCGCTGCGAGGATTGAGCTGCGTCCCAAGCCGTAGGAATGCCGCGACGAGGGTTTCCGACGCGACAACCACACTGCGGCCCATGCCAGCAGCAGTCCCAGCACGTCGGAAAAATTGTGCCCGGCATCCGCAATCAACGACAGCGAATTGAGCCAGAAACCCGCCGCCGCTTCAATTGACGCATAAGTGACGTTTAGCGCAATGCCAATGGCGAACACGCGGTCGTAGTTCATCGGACCGTGCGAATGACCTCCTGGGCCGTGGGCTTGCCCGCCGTGCCGCGCGTCATGCGGATGATCATGATCGTGGTCATGCACATGCGCCGGATGTTCGTGCTGACCTTGGTTGTGTTGACCTTGCATGGTGCGCGGCTTCAGTCCGCGCCGATCAGCACTTTCACATGCTCACCCACGCTGCGCGCCAGTGCGCCCAAGGAGTAACCGCCCTCGAGCGTGGAGACAATGCGTCCCTTCGAATACTGGTCGGCGACCGCGACCAGCTGCTGGGTCAACCAGCGATAGTCAGCTTCGACCCAGCCAAGCGAGGCGAGATCGTCGTCGCGATGCGCGTCAAAGCCCGCAGAAATTACGATCAACTCGGGCTGAAATTCGAACAACGCGGGCAACCATCGATCCGTTACGGCGGCACGCATGGCGTCGCCCCTGGTATACGCCGTCAATGGCACGTTGACCATATTGCTCGCCATCGGTCGATCACCGGTGCCCGGATAAAGATGGTGTTGAAACGTCGACACCATGAGCACCCTCCCGGCGTTGCAAACGTCGGCCAGAATGTCTTCCGAGCCGTTGCCATGATGCACGTCAAAATCAACCAGCGCCACCCGCTGCAAACCATGCGCCTCTAGCGCGTGTAGCACAGCAATCGCCGCGCTATTCAAAAAACAAAATCCCATTGCGCGATGGCGCTCGGCGTGATGTCCGGGTGGTCGGATATTGCAGAACGCTCGCTGAACTTCGCCTGAGCAGACGAGATCCACCGCCCGTACCGCCGCGCCGACCGCATGCAACACGGCGTTCATCGTTTGCGGATTCATTGTGGTGTCGCCGTCAATTCCGGCGTAGCCTTCGAGTGGTGAGATTTCGTTAAGCTCATCGAACAGTGCAGCATCGTGCGCACGCAAAATAACCTCGCGCGTCGCTGTGGGTGCCGTTTCTTCACGCATGAAATCAACCAGACCCTGCACACGCAGATGGTCGTCTATAACGCGCACGCGATCAGGGCACTCCGGATGATGCGTTCCCATCTCGTGTTGGGCCGAAGACGGGTGAGTAAAGTAGGCAACAGTCATTGAACGCAAATCCTCCACCCTCAATTATGGCCGCTCACAGAATGGAAACTGCGTGGAACGGCGCTGGGGGACGCCGCCATAAAAAACGGCTCCCGAGGGAGCCGTTTTTGTTGAGTGGAAAAAAGCTTAAACGCGCTTTTTAAACTCATCCGTACGCGTATCGATCTCGATCACGTCACCCGTATTTACGAATGCTGGAACCGGGATTTCGAAACCCGTGCCTTTAAGGCGCGCAGGCTTCATGACCTTGCCGGAAGTGTCGCCGCGAACGGCAGGTTCGGTGTATTCCACTTCGCGAACGAGCGTGGTCGGGATTTCTAGGCCAATGGCGCGTCCGTCGTAGAACGTGACTTCACAAGGCATGGCATCTTCCAGATACTTGAGCGCGTCGCCCATGCTGTCTTTTTCGATGTCGTACTGGTTGTACTCGCTGTCCATGAAGGCGTACATCGGGTCGTTGAAGTAGCTGTAGGTCACTTCTTTTTTCTCAAGCATCACGACGTCAAATTTGTCGTCGGCCTTGAACACGGTTTCGGTGCCGCCGTTTGACAGCAGGTTTTTCAGTTTCGCTTTAACGACAGCGGCATTGCGGCCCGATTTCGACAGCTCGGCCTTGATGACCACCATCGGGGCGCCGCTGATCATGATGACGTTGCCAGTGCGGAGTTCAGATGCGAGTTTCATAGATTAGTTTTTAGAGGTTGCGCGCCTGAACGTGGACGGCTTGAGCCGGGGCGCTGGTTTTCGTAGCAAAGCCCACGATTTTAGCTAAATTTTTGCTTATGCGTCGAATTTACGAATTTGACGAGGCGCGTGGCTAAGTCGGTCTGGGCGAACAAGTGGTCGCGCCAGCGGGTTGCGTGCGCTTTTAGTATTGGCAGATGGGTGGCGAAACCGGCGTAGGCGTCTGCTGTTTTTTCGCCGCGATTTACGGCGTGTTGGGCTTGTCTGAGCGCGTTTGCAGCGTCGGGTTCGAGGCCTTCGCAGTAACGGTCTAGCCAGGCGTCGAGTTTGACGAAGTGGGCGTTGTCGGGGGTCGGGTAGATGTGCCAGAGGAAGGGTTTGGCGGCGTACTGGGCACGCAGGAAGGAGTCTTCGCCGCGAACGATCAATACGTCGAATTGGGCGAGGAGGGCATCGAATTGGGTTTGCGGGACGGGGGCTGCAGATCGCCAGGCTGGATCGGCGTCATCGAACTGTGATGCGGTCGTTACTTGAGCACCGAGAGCGGTTGCGACCGCGCGCACGGGGGCGTGGGGGTATGCGAATGCGAGGAGGGCGAGGTTGCGGCGTTGCGCCTCCGCGCCACCTTCACCCGCTCCCCCCAAAAGAAAGGGGGCCAGGGTGCTCTCCCGGATCAGGCCGCCGCTTTTCTCCGTGAATCCGGGACAGAAGAAGTACTTGGTCAAAGGCAATCTGGGATGCGGTGATGGCAGGCCGTGAACACCGTCGACCCACGTTTCCGCCGAGAGGTACTCGAGATTGATCCACTCGGGCTTTTCGGCGAGTGCGGCCATAGCGAGAACGTACGGCTCGGGCGGGTCGCAAGCGAAAGCTTCGATGACAATTTCGGCCGGTTGCCGGGCGTCGGAAACGGTCCGCGCGATCACGTCAACGCCCAGCAGATTTTGCTGCGTCAACGCGGGATTGATCTCCGGAGCGATGAAACGGAACGACGCGAGATCGTCGACGATGAGCCGCACTTTGCAGCCATGTTCTGCGACCAGTTGTCGCGCCAATCGCCAGCAAACGCCAATGTCGCCATAGTTGTCGACGACGCGGCAGAAGAGGTCAATGTTGGGCATCAGCTTTTTCGTGAAATCGCGACTGGGTAGGGGTTAAGGTCATAAATTTGTAAAAGTCGATAAACCCTACTATTTCCATTCAGCCCTAATGCAGCCGTTATTTCAGTAAAAAGCTGTAACTAGAGTTTGTTGTGGGAGCGGCTTTAGCCGCGATTGTTGCTACCTGAAGCAATCGCGGCTAAAGCCGCTCCCACAGTCGCGAATCGAATGTTCGTCAAGCCGCAGAAATCAACGCTTCCAGCTTCCCCGCATCCACGGCAAACGCACGGATTCCCTCGGCCAATTTCTCCGTTGCCATTGCATCGTTGTTGAGAGCGTAGCGAAATGCGGGCTCGGCGGTGTTGAGCTTGAACGGGGCGATTGCGGCCTTGTCCGGCGGCAACAGTTTGCGCTCAACGGGATCATTCATTGCCTGCAATTGGTTCAACAAATCCGGTGAAATGGTGAGCAAATCACAGCCCGCCAGTGCGAGTATTTCGCCGATATTGCGGAAGCTCGCGCCCATAACTTCTGTTTTGTAGCCATAGTGCTTGAAGTAGGTGTAGATGAAGCGCACCGACTGCACGCCGGGGTCTTCCTCGGCGGTGAAATCCTTACCGTCGCGTTTTTTGTACCAGTCCATGATGCGACCCACGAACGGCGAAATCAGCGTGATGTTTCCTTCTGCGCAGGCTGCCGCCTGAATCGGGCTGAATAGCAAAGTGAGATTGCAGTGAATGCCTTCTTTCTCAAGCACCGTTGCGGCCTGAATGCCTTCCCACGTCGAGGCGATCTTGATCAAAACACGTTCCTTGCCGATACCCGCCGCCGCGTAGAGCGCGATCAGTTCGTGCGCTTTGGCAATCGTCGCCTGAGTGTCAAACGAGAGCCGTGCATCGACCTCGGTAGACACACGGCCCGGCACGATTTTGAGGATTTCCAGACCGAAGCGGATTAGCACGCGATCAACGATTTCGCCCACGCTGAAGGAACGATTCGCCGCCACCGTTTCGCTAAACAACGGCTTGTACGCGTCCTGCTGCACGGCTTTCAGGATCAACGAAGGGTTGGTCGTGGCGTCGCGCGGAGCATACGCGCGCATCGAATTGAAATCTCCGGTATCGGCGACCACGGTGGTGAATTGTTTGAGCTGATCGAGTGTGTTCATGCGGGCTTTCCGTAAGTGCGCGGTAACGGCGCTGTAGTCCCTATTGTCGCTTTGTAGTCTTGTAACTACCGATTGTTGTTTTACTACATCGAGCACAGGAATCTGCTATCGTTGCCGCATGGAAACCAATTTTGATCTTGTAATTTTCGGCGGTACGGGCGATCTCGCGCTGCGCAAACTCTACCCCGCTTTGTTCCTCGCCGATTGTGATGACCGCCTGCATCCAGATGGGCGCATCATTGCCGCCGCGCGGCAAACGCTCGATGGAGAAGCGTTTCGCGCTAAGGTATCCGAGGCACTGATACGCTTTGTGCCGGAGATGGTGCAGGGCGCGCGTGCCGAGTGTTTGCAGCGCTTTCTCGCGCGGCTTACGTACTTCGCGCTCGACGTAAACGATGTTAGTCAGTATCACGCTCTCAAGAAGTCACTCGACGAACGCGACAGTCAAACCGTGTTTTATCTTTCGGTCGGTCCGGCGCTGTTTTCCCCGATTATTGGAGGCTTGAAACAGGCCGGTTTAAACACGGCAGAAACGCGCATCGTCCTCGAAAAACCACTCGGTCGCGATCTTGCCTCATCGCGTCAATTGAATTCGCTGGTGCTCGATGCATTTACGGAATCGCAGGTTTACCGGATCGATCACTACCTCGGCAAAGAGACGGTGCAGAACTTGCTGGCTCTGCGCTTTGGTAATACGTTTCTGGAACCGCTGTGGAATCGCACCTGGGTGAGCGATGTGCAAATTACTATCGCCGAAACGGTGGGGGTCGAGACGCGTGGTGAGTTCTATGACGGCACCGGCGCATTCCGTGACATGGTGCAAAACCATTTGCTGAATCTGCTGTGCATGACCGCTATGGAGCCGCCTGCGAGCCTCGATCCTGACGCTGTCCGCGATGAAAAATTGCAGGTGCTGCGATCACTCAAACCGTGGACACAGGACACGATCCGGGAGAACATTGTTCGCGGTCAATATCGCGCGGGGTCGATGGCCGGGGTGCCAGCGGTGGCCTATGTTTCAGAGCAGGGCGTGAGCGCCACTTCCCGCACTGAGACCTATGTTGCCTTGCGCGCGGAGCTGTCGAACTGGCGCTGGGCGGGCGTGCCGTTCTATCTGCGCACCGGCAAGCGTATGGCCGAGCGTCGCGCTGAAATCGTCATCAATTTCAAGTCGCCGCCGCACTCGATTTTTCAGAGCCCACTGGTACCGAACCGGCTTGTGATCAAGTTGCAGCCCGAGGAAAGCGTGCGGCTCTACACGATGGCCAAAGCCTCCGGTGATGGCATGCATTTGCGCGAGGTGCATCTCGACCTTGATTTCAAGGAATTTTTCCCCGAGCGCAGGCAGGATGCTTACGAGCGGCTGTTGCTTGACGTGTTGCGCGGCAATCCGACACTCTTCATGCGGCGCGACGAGGCCGATGCAGCGTGGCGCTGGGTGCAGCCGATACTTGATTATTGGAGCAACGAAGCCGCTACTCCGATTGGTTACGCCGCCGGTAGTTGGGGGCCACCGGCGTCTAGTCGTCTCACAGCGCGAGGCGATACCGCATGGCACGAAGAGCGTAGCGTTTAAGCCCTTCGTCATCCTGAGTTTCGCGAAGGATCGGGTGACAGCTTGGACAGCTAACTTCTTCCAGATCAAGCGTGCGAAACAATCTGATCCTTCGCAGACTCAGGATGACAAACAGAAAACAACAAGGAGAGAAAAATGAGCGCATTCGTTGATTTGGTGAAAACAGAGGCTGCTGCCTCCGACGCTCTGGTGTCGCGCATCACCTCCGTGCGCCTGTCGCTGCGCCCCAGCGAGCAACGCGTTGCCGCCTATGTGCTCGGTCAGCCGAACCGTGTGGCGCACATGGCGATTGCTGAACTGGCTGAAGCCGTAGGGGTGACCGATCCGACGATCGCGCGCTTTTGTCAGGCACTCGGATTTACGGGTTACAAAGCATTCAAGGTGGCGTTAGCAAAAAGCCTCGCGACGGGTGTGCCGTACGTTCACACTGATGTGTCTGCGCAAGACTCCTGCGCGGACGTGATCGCCAAAGTGTTTGATCGCTCGATCGCCACGCTTATCGCGATGAGGAACCAGGTCGATCCTAAAGTGTTCGAGCGCGCGGCTGACGCGATCACGGGAGCGCGCCGGGTGGAGTTCTACGGGGTTGGCAACTCGGGCGTCGTGGCGATGGACGCGCAGCACAAGTTTTTTCTGCTCGGCATGCATACGGTTGCCTACAACGATCCTCACTGGCAGGTGCAGTCAGCCGCACTTTTGACCCCCGAAGACGTCGTGGTGGCGATCTCGCGCACCGGCCGAACCCGCGACATGATCCAGACCTGCGATCTCGCCCAGCGTGCAGGCGCGACAGTGATAGCGGTCACCGAGCGCGCGTCGCAATTGGCGAAACTTGCCGATATCGCGCTGGCCGTTGATGTTGATGAAGATCCGGATGTTTATTCACCGATGGTGGGGCGGCTCGCGCAATTGGCGCTGGTGGATGCGCTTGCCGTCGCGGTCGCGTTGAAGCGCGGGCCGGAGTTGCAGAAGACGCTTCGCCGTGCAAAGGAAACACTGGTTGCCAAACGCGAAAAGGAAGGCGACATGCTAACGCCGCTCACGCTCGCCGCTCGCAGCCGCTGGATTTGATTGCGTTGTACCTGCGCCTACTTATACTTCGGCACATGACACATCGCTATCGCACCCAGTGAACGACGACGACCGCAAGACCATTCGCGAGCGTCGCACCGCATTGAAGCTCAAACTGCGGCGGCGCGGCATGTTTGCGTTGCCCAGCATGTTCACGCTGGGCTGCCTGTTCTTCGGCTTTTACGGCATCATTCAGGCGATGAATCTGCGCTTTGACTATGCTGCGGCGTGCATTTTTGTCGCGATGGTGCTCGATAGCCTGGATGGTCGCGTTGCACGGATGACCAAGACGCAGACTGCCTTTGGCGCAGAGCTGGATAGTCTCGCCGACATGGTGAGTTTCGGTGCCGCACCCGCGCTGATCGTCTACGAATGGTCGCTGCGTTCGTTGCCGAGCCAGAGAATCGCGCTCGCCGCTGGATTCATTTATGCCGCCTGTGCTGCGCTCCGGCTGGCGCGCTTCAACGTGCAAATCAGCGTCGTCGACAAAAGCTTTTTTAACGGCCTGCCGAGCCCGGCGGCTGCAGCGGTAGTAGCGGGCTTCGTCCTGTTGATGGATGATCTGAATATCGAGGGCGCGGCTGTCGCGTGGTGGGCATTTGCCGTGACGCTGGTGTCTGGCATTTCGATGGTGACCACGGCGAAATTTTTCAGCTTCAAGGCAATGAGTCGGCGAGCGGTGTCGTTTACTGCGCTGGCCTCTCTGGCCGTGGGTTTCGGCCTCATGCTGGTACATCCGCCGACGGTGATTTTTGCGGTTTGTGTCGTTTACCTCGCCTCCGGCTACGTGGTGTGGCTGTGGCGCGCGACGCACAAGTCGCAGTATCCAGCGCCCGTGGCTACCGACGCCGCTTCGACCGAGAAGAGCGAAAACACACCCGTATAGATGTCCTGGCAGCGCAACAAACTTGAGCGATTTCAAATCCTGCGCTATAGTTCGTACGATGCACTCCCCGCAATTCAACGCCACAACGATTTTGAGCCCGGTTTTCCCGGTCGGCTCGTCGCGCGCTTTTGATTTGTTTGCTCTGCTGACCAGCACCATTTCAGCCATCGCACCGATTGCGCTGATCTCGCTGCTGCTGCGCTCCCAGCGCAAATAAACTTCCCCACTCCTCTCCGCTGCGCCACATCCTGATCCCTGAAATGGGGCGATGTTGCTGCATTCCCGCATTTCATTTTTCAGATCAAGAGATTCATCATGTCCATGTTGAAACAGCCCAATCAAAAGTACGCCGCGTTCAAACCGATCCCTTTGCCTGATCGAATCTGGCCCAACCAGACGATCACCAAGCCGCCGATATGGCTCGCGACCGATTTACGTGACGGCAATCAGGCATTGATCGAGCCGATGGACGTCGAGCGCAAGAAGAAAATGTTTGCACTCAACGTCAAGGTCGGCGTCAAGGAAATCGAAGTTGGTTTCCCTTCCGCGTCGCAAACAGACTTTGACTTCGTTCGTCATTTGATCGAGCAAAAGAAAATCCCGGATGATGTCTGGATTCAGGTGCTTTCCCCCGCTCGCGCTGAATTCATTGAGCGCACGTTTGAAGCGCTCAAAGGAGCCAAACGCGCGATCTTTCACCTCTATCACGCGGTCGCTCCAGTCATGCGCAATGTGGTGTTCGGTTTGACCCAGGATCAGGTAGTTAATGATTTGACGATCCCGCACGTCATGCAAGTGCGCGAACTCATGAAGAAATATCCCGAAACCGACTGGCGTTTCGAGTTTTCGCCCGAGATGTTTTCGAACACTGAGCTTGAATTTTCGAAGCGCGTTGTCGATATGGTGGTCGAGGTTTACGGTGCAACGCCGCAGAACAAAATCATCATCAACTTGCCAACCACGGTTGAGAACGCGACGCCGAATTGCTATGCCGATCAGATTGAATGGATGCATCGCAACGTTGCCAAGCGTGATTGCATCTTGATTTCGTTGCATCCGCACAATGATCGCGGCACGGGCACGGCAGCGGCTGAGCTCGCGTTGATGGCGGGCGCTGATCGCGTGGAAGGATGCCTGTTTGGCAGTGGTGAGCGCACCGGCAATGTCGACATCGTTAACCTTGCGATGAACATGTATTCGCAGGGCGTGAACCCGAATCTCGATTTCAGCGATATCGACGAGATCAAAAAGACAGTTGAATACTGCAACCAGATTCCCGTGCATCCGCGTCACCCGTACGCGGGCGATCTGGTTTACACCAGCTTTTCGGGTTCGCATCAGGACGCGATTAAAAAGGCATTCGCAAACCGCGACGCCGCCGTTGCCAAAGGAGCCGATGGCATTTGGGATATGCCGTATTTGCCGATCGACCCGATGGATGTCGGCCGCAGCTACGAGGCCGTCATCCGCGTCAATTCGCAATCAGGCAAGGGCGGTATCAGCTATCTTCTGCAAAGCGAATATGGCGTAGATTTGCCGCGCAGAATGCAGATTGAATTCTCGCAAGTCGTGCAGCGCGTGATGGACGATACCGGCAAGGAAATGACGGCTGACGACATCTGGAATATCTTTGATACCGAGTACCTCAGGAAAGGCGCGCCTTACAAATATGTCGGGCACAAACTTGCCGAGGATTCATCACGTCCCGAAGCCGTTGAAGTCCATGCAGAGGTCGTCGTCGACGGCGACACCTACAAAGCAAAAGGTATGGGCAATGGTCCCATCGATGCCTTCGTTGCCGCAATCGCCAGCGAACTGCATGCCCCGGTAAAAGTCATGGATTATCACGAGCACGCTATCGGACAGGGTGCGAACGCTACAGCTATCACTTACATCGAAATGCGCGTAGGCGACGGGCCTTCTCTGCATGGCGTGGGAATGGACAGCAATATCGTCACGGCGTCTTTCAAGGCGATTCTGAGTGGGCTGAATCGCGATGCGTCGCGGGTTCGCGTGGCTAGTATCGCGGTGGCGAAATAGTTCAGGGCGGGGGAGCGTCACGTGCGCCCCTGCAAGACAAAACATGATCACGAAATATCGTCGCGCATCGATTGATGATGCCGAGGCTGTTGCACGAGTTCACTGCGAAAGCTGGCGCACCACTTATTTCGGCTTGATCCCCGATCACGTCATTGAAGCGTGGAGTGATCTTGAAAAGCGAACCCAGGGCTGGCGCGAAATCATCGCCACACGCCCCGAGACGCTTTGGCTAGCCGATCAGAATGGCGAAGTTGTTGGCTTTGCTGACGGTGGCGTTGCACGCGAACCTAACGATGGATTCGCTGGGCAATTATTTGGAATTTATCTGCTTAAATTTGCTCAGCGACAGGGCATTGGGCGTGCTCTTGTACGGCAGGTTTTCGATGATCTCCAAGCTAAGGGACACTCAAGTGCTCGGGTCGAAGTGCTCGCGGCCAATTCGCCTGCCATTGGGTTCTATCAGGGCCTCGGAGCAAGCTACGTGCGCGACGTCGCCTTCGAAATGATGGGCGAAACCCTGATCGAAAGTGTTTACGGATGGGATCGGTTACCGGTCGCAACGGCGTAGACAGACTTCGTGCCTTATCGATACGAGTCGGTCAGTCGCAAACTATGGCTGATCGTAGATGCCGAGAGGTTCACGTAGCGCAAACAGCGTCACGCCCCGCCCTTGGCAATCGCTCTCTGATACGCCGGTCGTGCTTCAATCATCGCAACAAAGCGGGCGAGATTAGGGAACATTTCTGCGCCCTTTCCCTTCGTGGCGTACTGCGCCACGAAGGACAACTGAACGTCCGCGCCGGTCAGCGAATCGCCGACAAAATAGGATTTATTGACCAGCTCGCTATCGAGCCAGCCCATGTGATTTTGAATTTCACTGTCGATGCGCGGTTGCAGCGGCGCACCTGCCTCGCCGAGACGGCTGGTGTAGAGCTTTAACATCAGCGGCAACATCGCGGAGCCTTCGCCGTAGTGCAGCAACTGGATGTATCGGTTGTAGGCGGACGTTCCCATCGCAGGCGCGAATTGACCGTTGCCGTAGGTGCGCACGAGATACTCGATGATTGCGCCAGACTCGATCAGCACCTCGTCGCCATCACGAATGACCGGCGCTTTTCCGAGTGGATGAATCGCCTTAAGCTCGGGCGGCGCGAGGCGCGTTTTCGGGTCGCGCTGGTAGCTGATGATTTCGTAGTCCTGGCCCAGCTCTTCCAGCATCCAGGTAATGCGGCGCGAACGGGATTCGTTGAGGTGATGAATTTCGATCATGGCGGCGTCCTTGCACACTTAGACGCCGCAGTCTAGCCGGTTCGGTTTGCTAAGGCGCTGTTGCCGTAAACGTGACCTTCCCGGTGTAGGTTCCTGCAGACGGCACTACGGTATTGGCGTAGGCGAACGTCCAGTTTGCGCTGCGCGCGGTGAGCTTGCTTCCGGTTGCGGTTTCGGTCACGTTCACGGTCCCGCTCGTTCCTGAATTCGGCACCAATGGCGCAGGTAAGTTTGTTGTATCGCTCGATGCAATCGTGATTTCTGACAACGGGATGGTGGCGGCTCCGCTGGACAATCCCGTGGTGGCTGTGGCGGAGAGCCGCACCACGCCGCCCTTACTTTTTACTCCCACCGGAAGCGTGCCAAAACTTGAGGCAGCCACCGCCATGCCGGTACCGAAGGTGCAAGGCCCCATCGTGCAACCGGCGGTGAGGGATGCAAGATCAAAGGCAACGGTATCGACCGTGGCGCCGACGCTGCCGACGCGAAGGTAGACAAAGCTCCCCAGCGTGACCGCAAATTTCAAGTTCACGCTGGCAGACACCGCGCTGGAGGGGCTAGCCAGAGGCGCTTGCGTGGTTGCCGTATCGGCATGAACCACCATCACACCCGCCACCAAAACCGCCGCGCCCAAACGATGCGCATGCAGCAAAGAACGCGTTTTCACTGCCGAAACTCCGCCGCGATTTTGAAGCTGCCGCGATCCCAATCGAGCGTGCCTTTGGCCACCAGTGGGAACGCCATTTCAGGCGGCTTTTTGTTGCCTTCGGTCTTCGGTGACAGCGCGATTAATCGCGTTTGTCCGGGCAGGATGGGCGTGCCATCGGGCACCAGTTCAAACTCCACACCATTTGCGTCTTTGGTCTCCAAGCCACCGTCCAACCGACCATGCGCGTCGCTGGTGTTGGTGATCGAAATTGCGGGAGTGCGCTTGCCGCCCAGCTCTGCCATCCGCACCTGCTTCATCTCAAGCTTCGGCTCTGCGCCGTTCACTGCAAAGTACACCGCAACCGCAATGCGCCCGTTGACTGGCAGGTTCATGCTCGCACCGCCACTCTCGATCAACGCTTTGTGTGCAGGTTCAATGCCCTCAATGGCGAGCATCACGCGACATTCGCGGCACGGCGCATCGGCCGGTACTTCAAACTGAAAGCGAAACGCCTTCTTCGAGCGCGCCGCAATCTTCACGGTTTTGCGCTCCAGCGTCACTCACGGGCGGCAACTGTTGGGTAACAGCTCATCATGAAATCCGAGCTTGCCGTCCTCCGAATACGTCCAGTCAACGGTGCGCACCGACACCTCAGTAGCAGTGGCGCCCACGTTGTAAATATCGAGGGACTGCCCGAGCCGAGCGCTGCCTTTGCCAGAGAGTTCAAAGCGCGCTGGGGAGACGGCGATCTCAAAGCCTGCCGCGCGAGCGCGATTGGCCGCAAACAGTGCTGCGCAGCCAATCAACAGAACTGCCGCCCCAATCCACATGCGCGCTTTAGTTCGCTTTGCCCGTGGCTGCCGGGGCGCATGCAAGGGTTCGCTCTGCCGCGCGCGGTGGTGGGCGATCACGCGCGCGCGGCGGCGCTCAGCGGACTGGAAAGGATTCGCGAACATCATTGCACCTCAATTTCAAAGTAACTCTCAAACCCAAGCCCGCCGCGAAGGTAGGCCAGCTCAGCATTCATTGATAAATCAAACGACGTTTCCATCGTCGCGGCTCTCACCACGCCGCTCCACACCAGCACCCGGTCGCCGGGACGGGCGCTGCCTGCTGCAAATTCGCTGCGTGTTTTCCAATCCACGCGCAGGCCACGTGGCGACGTCAGGTTCGCGATGTTGATCGGGATCACGTAGTACACGCGGGCTTTTTTTGCCAACGTAGCGTTTAGTGTTTAAGCGGTACTCCACCCAGCCAAACGCAATCCCGGCATGGGTCGGATCGACGTCGTCAAAAAGTGTGGCGTTCAACGTTGCCTTGGCGGATTCGACGCGTTGACGCGGGCTTTGCGAGTCGTCCAGGCGCTCAGCGGCGGCGAGGGCGGGGAGCGCGAGCAAGGCGAGTGTCGCCAGGCACAACCGGCCTGTCATCCTGAACCAAACGCGAAGGATCACGTTTGGTGCCGCGGTGGCTTCATTTAGCCTCCATCCGTGTGGGCCACGTGATCCTTCGCGTAGCCCAGGATGACAGAGGGGCGCGAACGCATTCACAGGGTGACTCATGGCATGCTCGCAGTAAACCGCACTTTGCCGCTGTAGCTTCCAGCGGGGTAGACGGTGGTGTTGTTGTACTTAAAAATCAGGTCGTGCTGAATGCGGGAGCCGGAGGTGAAGCTTGCCAGCGTTTGCGCGGAGCTGCCGTTGAAGCTGCTGTTTTGTACATCGAAATTGCCTAAAAACGGTGCGGTGGCGTTGCTCGTCCAGCTCACTTGCGAAAACGGTATGACGGTGCCGGGGCCCAGGCATGTGCCGCTGATACACGCCATTCCGGCACTTGAATCGGCGGTGAGGGTGACGGTGCGATAGGTCGCAATGGTTGAGCGGGCGCGCAGGTCAAGCCGCACTGCGGCGGCTGTGGGTTGGGTGGCACCGTCGCCGACTTTGTCGCCAGCGATGGTGCCGAAATTAACGGTGTCGACGGCACCTGGCGTGTTGGTGCCAACACGTAACGTGATGTCATGCCCAGGCAGCACCAGATCGGTTGCAAATGCGGTAAAAACCGCCCCCGCCTCGGAGACGAGGCATAGGGCGGTGAAGGTCACAACAAGCATGCGCCACCCGCGCTGTGCCGACGCCGTGGCTAAGCGGGGGGCGAGGGGGGGTAGGTTGGGTGCGCGCATGGCTGCGACTACTTAAACGCCGCCTGTGATGGTGTAGGTAACGGTTCCGGTGTAAGCGCCAGGTGCGCCGCCAACGAGAGTCGAGCCAGCCGTGTAGGTGTAGTTGCTGTTGTAAAGAGTGTTTACATTGAGTGCCGCCGTAGCGCCGCCACAGGTCAAATTCGTCGCGCCAAGAGGGTGAGGAAGTAACAGACCCGATCCGGTTGCTGTGCCCACCACGATGTCCGCGCCAGCGAATCCAATCAATACGGTTGTGCAGGTGATAACTGCATTCGATGTATTCGTCCAGGCTGCGACTGGAATGGTTGACGTGCTTGACGTTAAGGTGGGTGCCGTTGTGCCGTCCCAATCTACAACGGTGTTGTTGCCTACAAAGGGCCCATACACGGGCGACAAACCAGGCGATACCGCGCTGGACGTAACGTTCATTGTCGCTGTGCTGACAGTTGCGCCCGCGGCACCGACTTTCAACATTACGATGTTTGGCACATTGATGGCGAGGTTCAGTCCGGCGCTCGCGTTCGTGGGCGTGCCGATGGGCTGAACACCCATTCGGCTTTCGCCCCAAGCCGTCCCCACCAAAAGTGCCGAGCTGGCAAGCGCCAGAGAGAGAGTTTTTAATTGCAGTTTCATGATTAAGATTTCCTTTGATGACGTATCGGATGCTGCGCAAAGTCGCGGCACACGTTTCCCAAACCGCTTCACGTGGACCTACGGAAAGCAAGGCGCTCTAGCCTGTCGCAATTTGCGGAGTACTGCTTTGCGTGGGGGGGCAATCGAACTGCATGTGTCACGGTTAATGGAGCGAATTTGATGCGTGAAGGCTATCGGTTTAAGAGCGCTTTGACTCCTACCCAAGCAGGTGGGATTTTTCGCGAAAGTGGCTCTGTACAAGGGCTACAGGTGAATTGCTCATGCCATTGACATAACGCATTGACCATAATGATTAGGCCGAAATGGTTGGTGACGGCATTTCGCATAAACGGACGCAACGCAGCGGCGATCTTTATCGGGCACTACACTTCGTGCCATGAAAAATCACATTCCTCGCACCATTCACCCCGACACACTCCACCAATGGGTGGCCGATTTATTTTTGGCGGCGGGATCGTCGGCGAAGGAGGCGAAGCTTACGGCCGATCATCTGGTGCTGTCGAACCTGAGCGGCCACGATTCCCACGGCGTTGGGATGGTGCCCCGCTACGTGCGCTCGATTGGCGCGGGCGAGTTGGTGCTCAATACTGACGTTGAAATCGTCACCGATACTGGCAGCTTACTGGTGCTGGATGCGCATTGGGGCATCGGACAAAGCGTGACCCATCAGGCGATGGAGATTGCGATCAAGCGTGCAAAGGATACGGGCGTTTGCGTGATGGGTTTGCGCAATTCGCATCATCTGGGGCGCGTTGGTCACTGGGCTGAGCAGGCGATCGCCGAGGGACTCATTTCGATTCACTTCACCAATGCGGTTTCGCAGCACTGGGTGGCCCCGTACGGAGGTGCGGAGGCACGGTTTGTGACAAATCCCTTCACCGTGGGGATTCCGCGTTCTGAGGCCGATGGTGGGCCGTTTGTACTGGACTTTGCGACGAGTGCGATTGCGCAGGGCAAAGTTCGGGTCGCTTACAACGCGCAAAAGCATGTGCCAGAGGGCGCGTTGATTGATCACGAAGGTTTCCCGACAACCAATCCGGGTGTTCTGTTCGAGCCGGTCAATGGGCGCATTGGCGCACTGACCACAATGGCTGCGCACAAAGGCTATGCACTCGCGATGGTGTGCGAATTGCTGGGCGCGGCCTTGACGGGAGGGTCGGTCACCATTCCTAAGAATCAGCCGAAAGCGGGTGTCTGGAACAACATGCTCACCATTGTGTTTGATCCAGCACGATTTGGCACCCAGAGCTCATTTGAGTCGTCGACGCGCGAGTTCGTTGACTGGGTTAAATCAGCCCGGTTGATGGAAGGTCATGACGAAATCCTGATGCCAGGTGATCCCGAGCGTCGGTCGCGGAAAGCACGAGCGCAGGCGGTGCCCATCGACGAGGGCACGATTGCCGAAATGGACATTGCAGCGCAGGCTGTGCTTGCTTCGAATGGCAAAGGGCCGGGGGCTTTGTCGGTGCTGATGAGGGCCGCGTAGTCGGAACTCTCACCGCCGTCGACTCGCAACAGCTTTTCTCGTCCGACCCCGTTACATAAGGGCTTTCAGCCGATTTGTTCGATTTTCGACTATCGCAAAAAATGCCTGCTAGCCCGAGTGAAATCGACGTTTCAGCGAAAAGCTGAAGGAATTAGCGCTTGCGTGTAGGCTCCGGCTGAACGCCTACGGCGATGCGTTGCGCTTTCAGTGACTGCCCGCCGTACATGTAGTCCGAAATCGCGTCGGTGAGCCGCGCCGCCTGTTGCACGCCGTTCGGGCTCGACAGCATCACTACGCTGACCAACGCCTCGACCAGCGCCAACAAGCCAACCAGGCTGCTCGACAGCACGGGGTGTTGTGCCGGAGCAAACAATGCGTGTTGCGCGATGGACGTCAGCGGGGACGCGGGGGAATCGGTCAGCGCGATCACCGTGGCACCGCGATCATGCGCATAGTTGGCGAGATTGACCGCATCGGTCGCGTAGCGCGGCACTGAGAGTACCAGCACCACGTCTCGAGGCCCGACGTTCATCAAGCGCCCGGCTGCGACCTCCGTGCCTCCGAATTCAACGAGGTTGATGAGCTGGTCGCAGAACGGCTGCAAATCGAGCGCAAGGATGGCGGCGATGTGCGAGGATAGTCCGAAGCCCACCGTGTAAACCGCGCGCGCCTTGATAACGGCGTTTGCCACGCGACGCAGTGATTCAGAGTCGATTCCGAGTGCCGTTTGCTGCAGGTTACTTTGCGCCGGGCCGAATAATTCGTCCGCGCCACCGGTGGTTGCATTTTTTTTGCGCTGAGCACTCGTGGCATTCGCCTGGGACGAGGCGAGCTTTTGCACTGGGGCGAACACGGCTTTAACCGATTCAGCCAGCGCGGACTTGAGTTGCGCAAACTGCTGGAAGCCTGCCGCGCGAGCGAAGCGGGACAGCGTGGCCGTTGACGTACCGATACGCTGCGCCAGTTCGTCGATGCCAGCGGCTACGGTCGAAACCGAGTTTCGCAGGAGATAGTCCGCGATGACTCGCTGCGAAGATGAGCCGTGCGCCTGCAAGCTCATCAAGGCCTGGCCCACTTCAGAGCGCGCCAGAGATAGTTCGGGCGTGGTGGTTGCTGCTGAGGCGAGAGCCGGGTCGGATTGGGTCATGGAGGATCTAGGTTGGTTCAGTGGCAACGGAGCAGGTGATCAGTAAATATTTTTACAGTGACATCGCTCAGCCAAAAACATCAGTAGGCAACGTTATCATCTGCCAAAGAGAAAATTAATTTTCCTTACAATATTTTATGAAAATAATGATACAGTTACGGTGTTGTGATTTGACCCATTCAAATCAGCCGCCTCCGAGCTTCGCAACTCGATCATTGTCCCCAATTCAGGAGTTTCATGATGTCTGTGTTCAAAAGTGTCGTCCAAGGTGCGGCAGCGCTGACGGTCGCGATGAGTGTAGCTACCTCTGCTCTCGCCCAGGCCCCCGAGTGGAAAAAGATTCGTGTGGCCGTTGAAGGCAACTACCCGCCTTTCTCGGTGATGTCGCCGGATGGCAAGCTCGGTGGATTCGACATTGATGTGGCTCGCGCTCTGTGCGTCGAGATGAAAGCGGATTGCACGCTGGTCCAGCAAGAATGGGACGGCATGATTCCCGCGCTCAATGTCAAAAAGTTTGACATGATTGTTGCTTCGATGACCATCACCGATGAGCGCAAGAAAGCCGTTGACTTCACCGACCCGTACTACGATGTGCCGAGCCGTTGGGTCGCGAAGGCGGGGATGTTCAAGGACGCCTCACCAGCAAGCTTCAAGGGCAAAAAGATCGCCGTGTTGCGGAACAGCCCTCGGGCCAAATATGTCGCAGAAAACTACAAGGGCATCGATGTGCTCGAGGTCGCGAAAGAGACGGATGTGTACCTTGAGCTTCTGGCTGGACGTGCCGACATTGGCATTGGATCAAGCGTTGTTTCTGGCGAGGCGCTACTCAAGAAACCCGAGGGCAAGGCATATCAACAGGTCGGCCCCTCAGTGAATATCGGCGCCGGTAGCGGCGTAGGTATCGCTGTGCGCAAAGAAGACGCCGTGCTGCGCGACAAGTTAAACGTTGCTCTTAAAGGCATTCGCGCGAACGGCACCTACAAAAAAATGGCCGACAAGTATTTCGACTTCGACGTGTCGGGCCAAACGAAGTAACTTTGCTGCGGCATTGGTAGGCGATGGACACGATGCTTCACGGCTATCTACCCGCGATCCTTGGCGGGCTGGCGATGACGCTGCAAATCGCTGCAGCGTCGCTCCTGGTGGCCTGCGTCCTGGGTATGTTGGGCGCGTTGGCGAAGCTATCGAAGTCACGCGTTGCGCGCGTCGTCGCGGATGCCTACACCACGCTTATTCGCGGCGTACCCGATCTGGTTTTGATGTTGCTGACGTTCTACGGTGGGCAGGCGATTGTGAACTGGGTCGTGCAAAAAATGGGCGGCAGCTACGTCGATATTGATCCGTTTATCGCGGGCACCTTGACCGTTGGATTCATCTTCGGTGCCTATTTGACCGAGACGTTTCGCGGCGCGATTCTCGCAGTTCCACGTGGCCAGATTGAAGCGGGTTACGCCTACGGAATGTCGTTCACGCGAACGCTGTGGCGCATCACGCTGCCGCAAATGATTCGCCACGCGCTGCCGGGTTTTGTCAATAACTGGCTGGTCATGATCAAAGCGACCGCGCTCGTCTCCATTATTGGGCTTGACGACATGGTGCATCGCGCTGGGCTCGCCACCGCAGCCACGCGCGAGCCGTTTACTTTTTATGCGGCAATTGCCCTGATTTATCTGACAATCACGAGCGTGTCGCTGTTCCTTCTCTGGCGTGTGGAGTTGCGCTTTTCGCGCGGCGTGCGGCGGGTCGCCGCATGAGCCCGCCCGTTTCGTTTCTTGGCGTCGACTGGGGCTTGATCGCGTCATCACAGCCCGCTTTTTTTGGTGGGCTTGGTGTCTGTCTGATTTTGCTTGTGATTACGCTGCCGTGCGGATTTTTGCTCTCACTGCCACTTGCCGTAGCTCGCGCATCGAGCAACCGCGTCGCCTCGCGCGCAGTCTGGCTGTTTACCTATGTCATTCGCGGTACGCCGTTGTTGGTGCAGATTTTCGTTATCTATTACGGCCTCGCTCAGTTTGAATGGATTCGTGAAAGCGCGGCGTGGGTATTGCTTAAGAACGCGTGGTTTTGCGCCTGGTTCGCGTTTACCTTGAACACCACGGCCTACACCACTGAAATTTTTGCGGGCGCTATTAAAGCGACTCCTTCGGGCGAAATTGAAGCTGCACGCAGTGTTGGCATGTCGAGCGCACAGGTTTACTCTCGTATTTTGTTGCCGGGGGCATTGCGGCGCGCATTGCCGCAATACGGTAACGAGGTCGTCGGGATGATGCACGCCACTGCACTGGCGTCCACGGTCACACTGGTTGATCTCACCCGCGTTGCTCGCGACGTTTATGCCAATCACTTGCTTCCGGTGGAGGCGTTTGGCACCGTCGCCGTCTTCTATTTTGTTCTGACTTTTTCGCTGGTCGGCGTGTTCAGGCTACTTGAGCGTCGTTTTTTGCGCCACCTTCAACCCCGTTCCTGATTGAGACTTGACTTTCCCTATGCAGGTTGAACACATCCCTCTAAAACACGCCCCCTGTGGCACATCGCGCGAGCTGTGTGTTTACCGATTCGGGCAGGCAGGTGCCCGCCCGAAGGCCTACATTCAGGCAGCGTTGCATGCCGACGAATTACCCGGAATTTTGGTCGCGCATGAGCTGCGGAAGCTCCTTTCCGAAGCTGAAGACGCCGGTGAATTGATTGGCGAGGTGGTGCTCGTGCCAGCGGCAAATCCGATTGGCTTGTCACAAGACGTATTGGGCGTTCATCATGGTCGGTTCGCATTGGCCGATGGGCAAAACTTTAACCGTGGTTTTGCCGACCTGGCAAAGGGCTTGAAGCTGAGCCTTGACCAGATTGCAGCGCTTCGCGACACGCAGGATGCGGCGAACGCGCCTGATCAGTCAGGGCTACTTCGACGCACGCTGCGGGCGGCGGCCGAGGCGGAGGCGAACAAGTCCGTCAGCGAATCCGCTGCACTCAAGGCGCAATTGTTGGCGCTTGCGATTGACGCCGATGTCGTGCTGGACCTTCATTGTGATGGTGAAGCAGTCATGCATCTGTACACGCTACCGTCGCTGGCCGCACGTGTCGAGCCGCTGGCACGGCTCCTGCGTGCAGAAGTATGTTTGACCGCGCAGGAGTCGGGGGAGGGCCCGTTTGATGAAGCCTGCAGTCGTCCGTGGGCAGTCGCTGCCGTGCTGATGCCCGACGCAAGGTTTGCTGCCACGTGTCTGGCAACAACGGTTGAGCTGCGGGGCGAGCATGATGTGTTCCCGACGATGGCCACCGATGACGCAGTCGCCATCTTTGAGTTCTTAAAGGTTGAAGGAATTGTCGGCGGCCAGGCACCGACGCTGCCATCGCACCTGTGTTACCAACTTCCGCTGGCGGCGACCGAGCCATTGATTGCCCCGGTCTCCGGAGTGATCGTATATCAGGTCGCGCTCGGAGAAAACGTAGGTTCCGGTGATACGGTTGCGCACTTGATCGACCCAGTTTCTGGCGACAGGACTCCCGTGAGAGCCCGTACCAGCGGGTTGTTGTTCGCTCGGGCATCGTCACGCTGGGCGAGTGCCGGAAAACGAATCGGCAAGATTGCTGGCGCTGAAATCATTCGTAGTGGAAAGCTACTTTCGCCATGAACGACCAACGCGAAACCGGTACGCAAAAGCTTTTGGCTGAAGGTATCGTCAAAAACTTCGGCGCGGTTGAAGTCTTGAAAGGTTTGACGGTTGAAGCGCGCTCTGGCGACGTGATTGCCCTAATCGGGTCATCGGGTTCTGGCAAGAGTACCTTCTTGCGCTGTCTGAATTTACTGGAGCAGCCGACGCAGGGAAAGATTGTGCTGGCGGGCGAAACGTTGTCGCTCAAACGCGGTAGGTCGGGGGACATGGAAGCCACTGATGCAAAGCAACTGGCGCGATTTCGCTGTGGCATGAGCATGGTGTTTCAGCACTTCAATCTGTGGGCTCATTTGACTGCGATTGAGAACGTGATGGAGGCACCACAGCGCGTACTAAAGATAAGCGCTGCCGAGGCGTGTGAGCGTGCCGAGCGCTATCTTCAGCGGGTGGGCGTGATTCACCGCAAGGACTATTTTCCTGCCCATCTTTCTGGCGGTGAACAACAGCGCGTTGCCATCGCACGAGCTCTTGCGATGGAGCCCGAAGTGATGCTGTTTGACGAGCCGACGTCTGCACTCGATCCTGAACTAGTGGGCGAAGTGCTCAAAGTGATGCGTGACGTTGCCGCCGAGGGCCGCACCATGATCGTCGTGACGCACGAGATGGGTTTTGCGCGTGAAGTGGCGAATAAAGTGATCTTCCTGCACCGCGGTGTGATTGAAGAAGAGGGCAGTCCGCAAGAGGTTTTGTTGAACCCCCAGAGCGAGCGATTGCGTACTTTTTTAGCGAGCAGTTTGAAGTGAGAGAAGACACCAGCGTATCCGCACTGGTTTAGCGCTGCCGCGCATCGACGGTGCAGGTTTTGCACCATGAATGACCGCGCCGAACCGGTGGCGCGTAACAAGAATACAACGCGATTTTGACTATGCAAAATAATTTTCACTCGACCCCATATGTAAACAAATTTGCAATACACTAACAGTATGAAAATAAAACTACAGACAATCAACTAGTTTTATTCGCTCTACCGCCCGCCTCCCCCGAACCGCCCACACTTCAATTCACTTACATAATATCCAGGAGACCCCCATGTCGACGCGCACGGTCAAACGTGTGGTTCTTGGCAATCGCCAAGGCACACTTGCTCTGAAAACTTCCACACTTGCGGTACACGCAGCCCTCGCGACGATGGCATTGACGCTGTCAACCTCTGCGTGGTCGCAGTCGACACCTGACACCTCCAAGCTTGAGAGAGTGGAGATCACGGGTTCATCGATCAAGCGCATTGAGGGCGAGACTGCGCTGCCCGTGCAAACGATCAAAAAAGAAGATATTGAGAAGTCGGGCGTGACAACTGCTGCTGAACTGCTGAAGCTCATTAGCGCCAGTACGGCCAATCTCTCGGACGGCGCGAGTATCACCGATGGCACTTCGGGGCAGCGTGGCTTCAATGGCGCCAACTTGCGCGGCATTGGCGTATCCAGTACCCTCATTTTGCTCAATGGCCGCCGTCTTGCGAACTTCGCGACGCCGGGCGACAACGCGGGCGTTGACTTAAACAACATCCCGGCGGGTGCCATCCAACGAGTTGAAGTGCTAAAGGATGGTGCTTCTGCCATTTACGGTACCGATGCCATCGGCGGCGTGATCAATTTCATCACGCGACGTGACTATCAGGGTGTTGATTTGAATGTGTCAGGCGCAGTGACGCAAGAAGGCGGAGCGAGCAAGAAAACGGCAACGATCAGCGCGGGCTATGGCGATCTGGCGAAAGATCGCTTTAACGTATTCGGTACGCTTGATATTCAGGATCTGGGTTCGTTGCGCTCAAGTCAGCGCCAGTTCATCAAGGATCGTCCACTCGCCTCGAATTTGCCGGCGCTGATGTCGAGCAACACGTATCCGGCAAACATCGATATTTCGACGACGCAACGCAATGCGTTGATTCGTGCAGGTCTTTTGCCCGTCGGAGCGACCCGAAACCGCATCAATCCAAGTTCGCCCGCATGTAATCCCCCAGCGACTGTCTATGCAGCTGCTGGCCCCGGTGGCCCGTTGGCTTGTAGCTACGACTACATGCAAGACACCGAGATCTACCCAGCCTCTACCAAGATCGGTTTTGTCGGTCGCGCTGCGTTTCAGGTGAGCGACGACCATCAATTGTTCGCCGAACTGATTCAAACCCAGGCCAAGAGCGACTATCGCCTGAGCCCGAATCCTCAGCGTATTCGCAACCTGCCGGTCAGTCTGCTGCCCGAGCCTTATCGTAGCGCGTTGACAGGTGCCGGACTATCCACGACGTTCAGCGGAATTCGTCTTCGCATGGCCGAGGCGGGCAACCGCACCAACGAGGTCACTAGCGAGGGTCAACGAATCGTCGTTGGCGCAACCGGCATCGCTGCGGGTTGGGATTACAACCTGGCCTACAGCCGCGCAGAGAACAAGGCGACCGACAAATACGTGGATGGCTACGTGCTCTACAACGAGTTCGTCTCAGGCGTCACCCGAGGGCTGATCAACCCCTTCGGTCCGAGCAGCCAGGCTGGGCGCGATCTCATTGCCAGTATCAAAGTCAACGACGAAGCTCGCAAGTCAAAGGGCGTGACTGAGGGAGTGGACGCCAAGTTGTCACGTTCGCTCATGGCGATGGGTGGCGGTGACCTTGCCGTCGCGGTGGGTGCCGAAGTACGTCGCGAAACAACCGGATTCACGCCGTCGGCGCTTCTGGTGAGCAACAACATCGCGGGTGATCGCGATGGATCGGGGCTTTCTACGGCGCTTAAATCGACGAGCGACAGTCGCAATGTTGCGTCTGTTTTCGCTGAGTTGAACGCTCCCTTCACAAAAACACTTGAGGGTCAGCTGGCCGTGCGCTACGACAAGTATTCGAGCATTGGCGACACTTTCAATCCGAAGGTAGGTTTGCGCTGGCAACCGAGCAAAGCCGTGCTGGTGCGTGGTTCTGCGGGCACTGGCTTCCGCGCGCCATCGCTCTATGACTTGAACGGACCAACGACCTTCGGTTCGGCCTCCAGTTTCCTCACCGATCCGCAATGCGTGGCCAAGGAAGGCAGTATCGACCTGTGTACCGACCAATACCCCGTCGAGCGCCGCAGTAATCCCAACCTCAAGCCTGAAAAATCGCAGCAGTTCTCGCTCGGAACGGTAGTTGAGCTGGGCTCAGATTTGAGCGTCAGCGTGGACTACTGGAACATCCTGAAAAAGGACGTGATCAGCACGCTCGGCGAGCAAATCATCATCGAGAGCCCAGCGAAGTACAACGGCACCTACATCCAGCGTGACCGTGACGGCTTCATCACCAACATCATCCTGCGCAAAGAAAATCAGGGTCGCCTGAAGACGTCGGGCTTTGATCTGGGTTTTGACTGGCGCGGTGCCAACACGACGTACGGTCGTTTCAGCGCAACGTTGAATGGCACGCTGATCCTTAACTACGACCGCCAGTTCGGTCCGCTTGAGTCCTATCGCAGCAATCTCGGCGTGTTCCTGAACGATCAGGTGGTGCAGCGCTGGCGTCATCGCCTGTCGCTCAACTGGGATCGCGGCCCGTATGGTTTGACGGTGGCGAACACTTATTCGTCGGGCTACACCGATCAGAACACCACGTATGACCCGGTGAGCGATAAGCTGCTGCCGTCGCGCAAGGTAAAAGAATATTCTCTGTGGGATGTCACCGGTAGCTGGGCGCCGACGAAGAACCTGAAGATTCGTGGTGGTGTTTTGAACGTGGCCAATACGCCGCCTCCGTTCTCCAATCAGGCGTATTACTTCCTCGCGGGCTATGATCCAACGTACACCGATCCGCGTGGTCGCACCTACTATCTGAGCGCGGGTTACTCGTTCAAGTAGCACTCTGTAATCGCGCCGTTTTCCAATCGGTGCAGAAGCAATCGGCCCTTCGGGGCCGGTTTTGTTTCCAATTTGATACTGCCAATGGTCTTCAAATGCATGTCCACCTCTATCGAATACTTTGCGCACTTGGCCTTGCGTCGCTGGGCATGACTGCGCCCGCGGTTGCCGAGAGCGAACGTGCTGTACCGCGCGGTTCGCTGGTCATCATGGGCGGCGCAGTTCGTCCCGACAACGCGGAAATCTGGCGTCGTCTGGTCGAGCTGACGGGGCAGACGAAGCCGCGTTTCGCGATTATCGCGGCAGCGGCTGGTGATCCTGCAGCGTCAGCCAAGCGAATCAGTGACGCGCTCAGCGCCTATGGTGCAGAGGGTTTTCTCGTGCCCATCGCACCTAAGCTGAAGGATTCGGACTTCAGAAAGAACGCTCAGGACGCCGATATCGCGCAGAAAATTGTGACGGCGGATGGCGTGTTTTTCACCGGTGGTGACCAATCACGAATCACCACTGCGCTCCGTACGGCGGATGGCAAATCCACCGCAGCACTGGACGCCGTGTGGGCTGTATATCGACGCGGGGGTGTCATCGCTGGTACTAGCGCAGGCGCAGCAATCATGAGCGCCACGATGTTCTATGAACCGCCTGGCGTGTTGTCCGTGTTGCAGCATGGCTTGAAGCAGGGGAGCGATATTGCTGCAGGGCTGGGATTTCTCTCTGCGCCGGTCTTCGTTGACCAGCACCTTCTGGCGCGTGGCCGCTTCGCCCGCATGATTTCCGTGATGCACGCGGCGAAGTACCAATATGGGCTGGGCGTTGACGAGAATACTGCCGTTGTGGTTTTGGCCGACGGGTCGGGTGAAGTTGTTGGTGCCAGCGGCGTGATCGTCGCCGACGTGTCAAAGGCAACCATTGCACAAACGCTGGGTGGCTTGCGTGCGACGGGTGTTCGCCTTTCGTACCTTGAGCGGGGCGACCGCATCAGCTTGAACGACATGGCCGTAACACCGTCAGCATTCAAGCGTCAGGGCAGCGTGCTCGACCCAAAAGACAAGGCCTACAAACCCGAATTCGACGAGCCCAGGTTCTACGGCGACATTCTCGGAAAAAACGTGTTGATCGAAGTGCTGACCAATTTGATTGACAACACGGCAAAGGAAGTCGTCGGACTCGCATTTGCAGCGCCAGACGCTAGGGATGCTGCATCTGGATTTGAATTCCGGTTTCGTAAAGGCACGGATACGTACGGCCACCTTCGCATCGAGCAAGGCGTGGCGCACTACACCGTGCTAAACGTCGAAGTGGACGTGCTGCCCCTGCAAATGGCGACTCCGCTCTATCGCCCAAGGTAGCCGCTAAACCGGTAACGCTAGGGCCTCGCGGTCAACGTGATGTCGCCGAAGCGCGCGCTTGCCTTCTCGCCCGTATTGTCCGTGTCCACCATGATGGCGATGCCCGAAATTCGCGTTGGCTCTTCGCCAAATGCGCGTTTGTAGTCGTCATAAACATCACGCGTAAAGCACTTCCATTTGCCGATCGAGCCAGGATCGGAATCCACCACGATTTTTTTGACACGCTGCGTAAATGGGCTCGTGATCATTGCGCCGACAGCGGCTTTCTGGGTGAAGACATACGATAGCGCCGCATGCGGCGGCGTCTCGCCATACAGTGTGTGGGCGAGAGCGTTTTCTGCCTTCTCGCGAATACTCGCTTGCTGCGGATCGCTGACAAAGGTCACGTAAATGCGCGCGGTGTAATCGTCTCCCGCCTTGGTGTTCGGATCGCTGGTCGCGATCAGATTACCCGGCTTCCATTTAAAGCGAAGGATCGGATGCAGTCGCGCGTCGTCGTCGAAGCGATAGGTGAGCGCGGTGGCCGCAGCGTCTGCAGAACCCTCCAGAACCGTCGCGTTAGTCTCATCGTCGCGGACGTAGCGATACACCGTAGCGTGCTTCGCTCCCCGCACCGGTTGGGCGTGCCATTCAACAGGTGGCGAGTCAGCCTGCCTGTTCGAAAAAAGCGGAATGCTTGCTGCGCTGGGCGTGTAGAGCCCGGTACGGTTCTGCGCCAGCAGCCTTGGGGCAACTGCTGCCCCAGACATTACTACACCAGCTAAAAGGATCTTCGCAAAATTTGCCATCGGGATACTGTTTCAGGCGATGCCTTGCCGTCAAAGTCGAGATGCTCGCACACGTTGGCAAAACGCGCCATCAGATCGTCGTGCCCGGTTCCGCCCATGTGGACTAGTGCGTAGCGATAGGTGCCCAGCCACTTGGTCTCGCGAGCGCGGGAGGTGCTGTGCTTGATGTCAAGAAAGAGCTTCGCATCGGGGTAGGTATTGATTAGCCAACTCTGGCCTTGCTCAGGCGGCGGCTGTTTGATGGCATCACCAAACTCACGGAAAACGAAGCTGGCAGCGGAGCCAAACTGGCCTTCCCGACGCGGCCAAACCGGGGTTTTTCCCAAAGCCAGATCAAGCTCCAGCGCCCAAAGGCTCTTGCCATCCACACGTTCATACAAATCCGAGAACTGCCCCGCCATGCGAGGGTTTATTTCGATGATTGTGATGCGCTCCGTTTTCGGGTCGAAAAACAATTCGACATTGAAAATGCCATGTGTCAGTCCAACGGCTTCTACCGCCCGTTTGGCGACGGCTTCAAGCTTTTCGACGTGATGCGGGGCGAGTTGCGATGGATACTCAAAGCGCATGAATGCGTTGGTACCTGGATACATGACCGAGTCGATAGTGCCCAGAATACTTACCGTGCCGTTGTGTGCATAGCCGTCAACGCAAAACTGCAAAGCACCATCGACGCAGCCTTCCGCGATAAAACAATCGGCATCAATCTCGCAGTCAATGTGTTCGACTGAAACGCGCCTGAATGGCCGCGTCAGCCGCTTGATGATGATTTTTTCCCAGATCCGAAACTTCAGATGTTCACGCAGTGCGGCTTCGTCGGTGCAGCGCTTCGCCAGCACCGAGAACGCTGCCTTCACTGGTTTTACGAAGATTGGGTAATTGATCGTGATCGCTTTTGTCACGTCTGCGTCGTAGCGAAATCCGCAGAACAGCGGCACGTTGTCAGGCAGCGCGTCGAGATGAATTTGCCGCGCGAGGTATTTGTGTTGCGCCGTGAGCAGACCCTTCAAAGGCGCCCCGGGAAGCCCCAGTTTTTCCGCGACCAGGCTCGCGGCGAGCGCGCCAAATTGTTCGTGCGTGGAAACGACCGCTACGATTTTTCGGGTTCGATATTTGCGCGCCAGTTTCTGGACGAACAACTCCACATTGAACCAGAGTAGACGTGCATTCGACGGAAAGGTGAAGAGATCAAACCCCTCGCGCACGAACTCGTACTCGCTATGCGAAGCCTCAAGTGGCACGAGCGCGAGCTCGTCGTATTCCTGCGGAAATAGAACGAGGACGATGGGTTTCATCGTCAGGTCAAACGTGGCGGGCTATAGAGGCCCATTCAATAGGGAACAAAGGCTACTTCTTGTCGTTCAGAATCCAGTCGTAATCCAGATACGAAATTGCGGCCTTCCCGGTTTTGATCTCGGCTTGCGCTGCGGCATCGGCGGATAGCTTGTCGGCGTACTTGCCGAGCGTGGCTTCGAGCGAGCCAAAGCCTTTGTATCCCTTGGTAAAGTCTTTTTTGTACCAATCGAAAATCTTGCTGACTTCAAGCGTCTTCTTCTCCGCGTTGTAGCGATTACGCGATTTATCGGAGAGGAAGCGCTGCATACCGTCTTCCAGTTGCGAATCCACTTTTTCAGCGGTGAAGACTTCATTGCGCAGCATTGGGCAGCCTATGGACGCACACACGACCCCAACGTGGATGCGCGGATCGTTGAACACGCCTTCGGCGCGAATCATGTCGTGCTCTATGCCGTCGAGCGTCATCTCTTTGCCAAACAGTTTGAAGAACTTGATGCCCCACGGCTTGCTGAACGTCCCGCCCAAATCACGGATGGATTTCAGGTTCGGGTATTTCGTCAGAATCAATTCAATTGTGTACGCGTTGTAGGCGTTGATCAGAAACGCGAGCTGCTGATTTTTGTTCCACGATTTATAGGTGGCGTCAGTGACAGCGGAAACTGAATCAAGGTAGGCGGTCAAGGCGGCGCGATCGCGCAACATGCCAGCGTAGGAAACTTGTGAGGCGCTGCCGTTTGAGATGTAGGTGACGTGCTTCTTGAGCAAATCGTCAAACGCCTTGTGCGATTGATCGAATTGGGCGAAGGCTGTGGAGGCGATTAGCGCGGCAGTCGTTACAAGGAGTGTTTTCACTAGCTTCATTTTTTGTTCCTTAGTCTCGTCGGATGTACATCAAAATGCGCACCGCTTGTTCTTCGGGGGATGGTGCGCACTCTGGTGCACATCCTACGCGAGGAGCGAGTTACCCACGCTCCCACGCGTGAAACTTCGCCACCCATTCGAGTAACCTGGTCGGTTGATGGTTCCGTTTCCATACACCAGCAGCATATTTATTCGCCTCACCGAGCGTCGGATAGGTGTGAATCGTGCCCAGAATCTTGTTCATCCCGATG
>Ga0105044_10001467_pt1 | contig 31478 bp, 34 predicted proteins | sample MAT01_FD_78092 | JGI IMG/M metagenome (GOLD analysis project Ga0105044, IMG submission 78092) | Freshwater microbial communities from Lake Fryxell liftoff mats and glacier meltwater in Antarctica - MAT-01 | ecosystem: Environmental > Aquatic > Freshwater > Ice > Liftoff microbial mat | place...
GATCCGGCGACGGGACACGCGTACGGGTCGACGTTCCCGGTGGTCACGATGCGAGACATCGTGCGGACCCAGGCGCTCCTGGCCGATCGCCTCGGCGTCTCGAGATGGCATTCCGTGGTCGGCGGCTCGATGGGGGGGATGCAGGCGTTGGAGTGGTCGATCATGTACCCGGGCCGTTTGGCGTCGGTCGTGGTCATGGCGTCCGCGGTGACGGCCAGCGCCCAGCAGATCGCCTGGTCGTCGGTGGGACGTCGGGCGGTGCAGTTCGATCCGGACTTCGCCGGTGGCGACTACTACGACGGTCCCGGCCCCGGTCGAGGGTTGGCGCTGGCCCGCCAGATCGCGTTGATCCACTACCGGACCGAGGCCGCGTTCGCGTCGCGATTCGGCCGAACGCTCCTCGATGGCGACGAGGACACCTTCACCATGGATCAGCGCTTCGAGGTCGAGGGGTACCTCGGCTACCACGGCGAGAAGCTGGTGCGACGCTTCGACGCGAACAGCTACCTCCGTCTGAACAAGGCCATGGACCTCCACGATGTCGGCCGTGGCCGTGGTGGAGCGCCAGCAGCGCTTCGACGGGTGACGTGCCCTGCGTTGATCGGCTCGATCACGACGGACGCGTTGTATCCGCCCCACCAACAGGACGAGCTCGTCGCCGGGCTCCGAGCCGCAGAAGTCCGGGTGGGAAGTTTCGAGATCGACTCGATCGACGGCCACGACGCGTTCCTGATCGAGGCCGCCCAGATCGCCCCCACGCTGGCGGCGTTCCTCGACGGGGTCGATGACGGTCCCCGACTGGCAGCAGATCTCGGACCATCATCGGGTCGCGGAGTGAGACCGGGGTCGTCTCCATCACGAGCATCGAGGACGCCATGACCGACGAGCTGCATCCGGAGACCCGGGCCATTCGCGCTGGACGACAGCCGGGCGACCCGTCGCTGGCCCCGGCCATCTGGGCGACGTCGGCCTTCGTGACCCCGGACCTGGACAGCGCGCAGCGGATGGCGACATCGACCAGTTCGGACAAGTTCTACAGCCGATACGGAAACCCGTCCGTGGCGGCCTTCGAGTCGGCCATCGCCGAGCTGGAGGGTGCCGAGGCGGCTCGGGCGTTCTCGTCAGGCATGGGCGCGGTGACCGCAGCAGTGCTGGGGATCTGCAGCTCCGGCGATCACGTGGTGACCCAGCGCCAGCTGTACGCGGGCACCCAGTTGGTGTTCAGCGCCATGTGTCCTCGATTCGGCATCGACGTGACGTTCGTCGACGGCACGGACCCCGACGCCTGGGACGCGGCGGTTCGCCCCGGTCGAACCACCCTGGTATTTGCCGAGACCCCCGCCAATCCCCGGTTGGACCTGGTCGACCTCGACCGGCTGGGCGCCATAGCGGGCCCTGTGACCGTCGTCGACTCGACCTTCGCCACGCCCCTCGGCCAACAGCCGATACGTCACGGGATCGACCTGGTCCTGCACTCGGCCACGAAGGGGATCGGCGGCCACAACGACGTGACCTTGGGCGTCCTGGCGGGAAGCCGTGAACTGTTGGACTGGATCTGGGGTTTTGCGGTCCTGCAGGGAGCAAATGCCAGTCCGTACGACGCCACCGGAGGACTCCGAGGCCTGCGCACACTCGGCGTCCGGGTGCGCCACCAGTCGGCCGCGGCGTCGCAGATCGCCGCTGTGCTCGAAGCCGACGGCCGAGTGACCTCGGTCCGCCATCCGTCGTTGGCCTCGTTCCCGCAACGTGAACTGGCCCAGCGCCAGATGCGACTCCCTGGCGGATTGCTGACCTTCGACGTCCTCGGCGGGCGCGAAGCGGCGCGCCGTTTCGCCGAACGGACCAGGATCGCCCAGCTCGCCACCAGCCTGGGTGGTCCGGAGACACTGGTGACACATCCCGCTTCGACCACCCACGTGGGGCTGTTGCCCGAGGAGCTCGAGCAGGCGGGGATCACCGAGGGGACCATCCGCGTCTCGGTGGGACTCGAAGACCCGACGGATCTGATCGCCGACATCGATCAGGCTCTGGGAGACGATTCGCCATGCCCGAGCTGATAGAGGTCGAGTCCTATCGAACCACCGCCGAGCGACTGATCGGCCGTACGATTTCTGGTGTCGAGATGGTCGACTCCTGGATGGGTCGGGGTCTCGATCGCCAGGCGGTGGGAGCTGCGCTGGTCGGCACACAGTTCGTCGGCGCGGAGCGGATCGGCAAGGTGCTGTTGCTGGCGACCGACGGCGGGTGCACGCTCGGCCTGCGCTTCGGGATGACCGGACGGCTCCTGGTCGACGACACCGGGCCGATCGAGGCGTTGGAGTACGGACCCTCGAATGACGAGCGACGGTGGGAACGCCTGGTGATCTCCTTGGCCGACGGCGGCTCGTTGGTGCTGGATGACCCGCGCCGGCTGGGTCGGATCGAGTTGGATCCGGACATTTGCGACCTCGGCCCAGATGCCGCCACGTTGTCTGCCGCTCGGTTGCGGTCAGCTCGATCTCGGCGATCCGGTCCGATCAAGGGCGTCCTGCTCGATCAGCGACGGATCGCAGGGATCGGCAACTTGATTGCCGACGATGTGTTCTTCCACACGTCGATCGCACCCGATCGGGCCGCGGACGACCTCGCCCCACCAGACGACGTCCGGCTGGCATCGGCGATCCGCAGCAGCATCCGCCGATTGACCGCGAACGGCGGGAGTCACACCGGGGTCCTGCAATCCCAGCGTCGGTCGCTCGGCGCGTGCCCACGGTGCGGAGGCCACCTGGTGAGACGGCAGGTGGCGGGCCGTACCTCGGTCTGGTGCGCACGTCACCAGCGATGATGGGCCATTGGCGCCCGGAGCCCGGCGCTGCAACGATCTGCGGCGTGCGGCGAACTGTCGGTGTTCTCATGGCGGCGCTGGTGCTCGCAGCGGTCGGGCCGGCAGTTGTCGCCGACGCCCAGGTCACCCCCGTTCCCTCGACGCCCACCGCCGAGGTGCTCGGCGATTCGAGCGACAAGGATCCGGCGCAGGACCAACTCCGCTGGCTGATTGCCGGGCTCATCGTGCTGGGCGCTGTGTCCGGAGCCGGCGCCCTGGTGTTCTGGCGGCGCACACGGCCGCCGCTACGGGTCACGAGAACGCGCGTCGACACGGTTGCCCCGCCGATAGTGGCCGCTCGAGAGCTTCTGGGGACCCGGCGCCGGGAACCATCGGCGGCCCGTCCGGAGTCCATCGAGGCGAAGCCGCCGCCGGTTGATCCCGCTCGCCAGGTCGCTGCAGTGATGCCGGTCACCGCGGAGTCGCTCCGAAACGTGCCACTGTGGGCGGAGCCGTTGCCGACCACTCCCGGAAACGTTGCGGCTGAGTCCCCGAGCGCACTGCCGGTCGACCCCACCAGATGAACATGCGAGCACGGAGCCAGAACCCATGAGTGAACAGAGCATTCCGTTGACCAGCGGTCCACCGGACACCGTGATCGACCCGGAACCGCCCGCAGTCCTGGCGGCGTTGTCCGATGCTCTCGACCAGCCTGAGGCCGAGCGGAGGGCGGCGGTGTCGGCCGTGGTCGCCGGGTGTCCGACCATGCTCGACGGATGGGCGCGCCTCGGCGAGTTGGGGCGGGATCCGGTCGAACGGTATGCGGCGTTCCGGGTCGGTTACCACCGGGGCCTGGATCGTCTCCGCCGCTCCGGTTGGCGGGGGACCGGCTACGTGCGCTGGAGGCACGAGACCAACCGTGGCTTTCTCCGCGCACTCGAGGGGCTCCGGCGGTCGGCCGAGGAGATCGGCGAGTCGGACGAAGCCGAGCGGTGCGAGCAGTTCCTGATGCAGCTCGATCCCGCATGGCGGGGTCTACCCGACGACTGAGCGAACGCCGAGCCAGTCGATCGGAGCTCGGGTAGCGTGCGCCGATGAGCGCGACCTTCCCGCAGTCCGGACGATCCCCGGTCGAGATCCTGGCGGAGATCACCGAACTTCGGGCCGGTGACCTGGATTGGCGAAACGGTCGTGCCTTCAGCTTGGTGTACGACACCGATCACGCCGAGCTCGAGGCGACGCTCGAGACGGTTGGGGCCATGTTCCTCCACGAGAACGCCCTCAATCCCTTCCGGTACGAGACGTTGCTCCGCATGGAGACCGATGTGACTTCGTTTGCTTGTGATCTGTTCGGTGCGGGGCGAGCCGCCATGTCGTCGGGGGGAACGGAGAGCATCTTCCTGGCCGTCCAGACAGCCCGTGACTCCGCATGTCTCCGAGGTGTCACGGCCCCGCGGTTGGTCGCGGCTGACACCGCCCACCCGGCGTTCGCCAAGGCCTGCCACTACCTGGGGGTCGAGTTGGTCCTGACCGAACACGGCGAGGATGGTCGAGCGGTGCCGGCGCTGATGGCGGCGGCGCTCGACGAGCGGTGCATCCTGGTCGTGGCGTCGGCACCGTGTTACCCGTTCGGGGTGATCGACCCGGTGGGTGAGATCGCCGCCCTGGCTGCCGATGCCGGAACGCTCTGCCACGTCGACGCGTGCCTCGGAGGTTGGTTGCTCCCGTGGTGGGCGCAGCTGGGCGAGCCCGTGCCGCCGTGGGGGTTCGACGTCCCCGGCGTGACGTCGATGTCCGCGGACCTCCACAAGTACGGCTACGCCTTCAAAGGTGCGTCGACGGTGATGTACCGCGACACCGAGCTCTATCAGCATCAGGTGTTCATGTATGACAAGTGGCCCGGCGGCCTGTACGCCTCAGCCAGCGCGGCCGGGACTCGATCCGGGGCTCCCATCGCCGGCGCTTGGACGGCCATCAGCATGCTGGGCGCGGAGGGATATCGGGCGCTTGCCACCCGGGTCCTGACGGCCACCCGGGGCTTTCGGGCCGGTATCGATTCGATCGACGGGATCGAGGTGACCCCGGCCCCCGACCTGTCCGTCATGCAGTTCGCCGCAGTTGCGGACTCTGGCGTGGACATCGGCGGCGTGTGCGATGTGATGGACGGCCGCGGTTGGAACCTGGATCGCCAGGACGGTGGGCTCCACCTGATGCTGGCGCCCGGCCACGACCGTGTCGTCGACGACTTCATCTCCGATCTGGGTGAGGCAGTCACGCACCACTCCGCCTCGATGACCACCGACGCCGTCTACGGCGGCGTGATCTGAGCGATCTCGCGGCCAGTGGTCCGCTCGGGGCGGTGCTGGTGGGCGGCTCCTCACGACGGATGGGGACTGACAAGGCCACCCTGGCCGTGCTGGGGACTCCGCTCGGAGTGGTGGCGGTTCGTGCGCTTCATCAAGCCGGGTTGACCGATGTGGTCCTCGTCGGCGGATCGTCACGGCAGGCCGCCATCTGCGGCGCGCCGGCGCTGGCCGACCTCCAGCCCGGATCAGGACCTCGTGGCGGTGTGATCTCTGCGCTGGAGTGGGCCGGGAGCCGCATCCTGGTGGTCCTGGCATGTGATCTTCCCCACATGACCGCTCAGGACGTCGTGGCATTGTTGGACGCGGCAGACCGACATCCAAGCGCCGATGTGATCGTGGCGACCAGCTCCGGGCGGCGGTGCCCGCCCACCGGGGTCTGGAGGGCGAGCGCGGCCGACCGGTTGCGGGACGCGCCAGGCCGATCGTTCGTCGAGGCGTGGTCCTCGCTGGCCGTGGTCGACGTCGAGTTGGGCGCAGCTGCCATGGACGTGGACACACCGGCCCAGGTGGCCGAGCTGGGCCGGGTGGCCGAGCCGGAGGGTCCGCCCCGATAGCGTGTCAGCGGCGGAGAGGAACACTGTGATCGTAGAAATCGACATCGAGATGTTCGCTGACGAGCGGGACGCGGGTCGGCCGGTGGTCGACGTCCGGGAACCCGACGAGTACTCCGAAGCGCACGTGTCCGGCGCCGTGCTGATCCCACTGGGGCAGCTTGCGGACCGGCTGGACGAGCTTCCGGCCGGCGATCTCCTGGTCATCTGCAGGTCGGGTGCCCGCTCCATGCGGGCCTGCGAACTGCTGGTCGGCGTCGGCCGCGAGGGCACCAACGTCGCGGGCGGGACGCTGGCCTGGATCGAGTCGGGCCGGCCCGTCCTGTCGGGGCCGGAGCGTGGCTGAGGTCGAGCCGACGCTCGTCACCGATGCCGCCGGTCTCGCCGTGGTGGTGGCCGACCTGGCGGGTGTCGAGGCCTACGCCGTCGACACCGAGTTCCATCGGGAGCGGACGTACTTCGCACAGCTTGCACTGGTTCAGCTCGGCTGGCAGGACCGAATCGCGCTGATCGACCCGTTGGTGGTCGATATCGAGCCGTTGGCGGAGGTTTTCGCTGGCGACGGGGTAGCGGTCATGCACGCCTGCCGACAGGACCTCGAAGTGCTGGAACGCCACTGTGGGCGACTCCCGGTCAACATCGTGGACACTCAGATCATGGCGGGGTTCCTCGGCTACACCTCGCCGTCGTTGGCATCGCTCATCGAGCGGGAGCTCGGCCTGAAACTCCCGAAGGGCGACCGGTTGACCGATTGGCTGCGACGGCCGCTCTCCGATGCGCAGCTCACCTACGCAGCATCGGACGTGGCGTCACTTGTCGAGGTGAAAGACCTGCTGGCCAATAGGTTGGCCGAGCGGGGGCGACGGGAATGGTTCGACGAGGCCATGGGCGAGATGCTCGCCGAGTCACGTGGGCCGCGGGATCCGGAGGATGCTTGGCGCCGGATCAAGGAGATCCGGCACCTGAAGGGCAAAGATCTCGGCGTAGCTCAGCGTGTGGCGGCTTGGCGGGAACGCCGGGCGGCAGAGCTCGATCTCACCCCCCGTTTCGTCCTGTCGGATCTGGCGGTGGTGGGCGTGTCGGTGGGGCGGCCCGCCACTCTGGAGGACCTGAAGGCGATTCGAGGGGTGGACGGCCGGTCCTTGCGTTCGTCGGTGGCCGGCGATCTGCTCGAGGCCATCGCCGATGCCGTGGCCAACCCGGCGCAGCGAGAGCCCCGGGAGTCACAGGCCGAGATGCCCTCCGCCCTTCGCCCGGCGGTACCCCTCGTGTCCGCCTGGGTGAGCCAGGTCAGCCGTGATCTGGAGGTGGACGCGGCGATCCTGGCCACGAGAGCAGATCTCGAGGCCCTGCTGCGAGGGGATTCTGATGCCCGCCTGCGGACCGGATGGCGGGCGGAGGTGGTCGGCCGCCCGATCGACCGTCTCCTGGCGGGAGAAGTGGCGATCGCCTTCCAACGCAACGTCGGTCTGGTCCTCATTGATCGTGCTGTTGATGCCGGCGCCGATGCGAGCTGAATGGTCCTTTCTGCAGCTGACCGGTAGCATCGGCCCCTGAGGTACACATGTCGCGTCATTCTGGAGCTGAGCCATGAAAAAGGGCCGCCATCGTCGTTTCGAAGAGGCTCGGGCGTTGAAGCGAGGCCCTGATGTCGACATCGAGTCCATCCTGAAGACCGAGGCCGAAGGCGATGACGACACTGCCGTCAACGGGCGTTCCGGTTGGTACGAGGACGAGGAACTGGACTCCTGAGTCCGTTTCGGCCTGGTGTCGTCAGCGGGACGAAGCGGCTCGTGAACCCAGCGCGAGGTCCAGTGCCAACTCGGCTTCATTCGGGTCGCTGACGAGGCAGAACATCCGGGTCTTGGCCCGTCGTTCGAGATCTGCCATGGCCCGGGCCCGAACGGCGGGACGCTGATCGGGCGTGCCGTCCACCAAGACGTCGCCGAACAGGATCCCGTGGCTCCCGGACGACGTCGGTCGCCGCCAGTTCCGATAGCGGATCCAACCGGCCACCAACTCGCCGCCCATGGTGCGATACCTGGGCACGGCGAGGTCGCGTCGTTCCATGGCCTGGACGAGGAGTGCCAATGCCCGGAGCTGTCCTCGCGAGACCGGGTCCGTCGACTCCCAGAGGATCCCGGGATCGAGCGGATCACGTCGAAGGTTCCAGAGTTCCACCGCGGCCACCAGGGAATGGGCGGACCGCCCATGGCGGACCTTGGTGATGTCGCGCGCCGTGGGCCGGCTTTGGCCGATGCTCACCAGCTGTCGGGTCCCGAGCCACGTCCGCGCTTCGCCGGCCCGCGCCTCGACCGTGTTGCGTTGCAGCGGCGCCAGCGACTTGAGGGCAGCCTCGCCTTCCAGACGCCGGCCGCCCGCAACGATTGCTTCCAACCCGGCCGCCAGCAGCCGGTTCTCCGGCGTCGAGTAGTCACGCACCGGTTCACCACACACGAAAACGTCATCTCCATTGGTGGAGTGGGCTCTGGCGTTGAGCGTCTCGGCCCAGAGGATCGGCCCAGTCACCTCGCCGACACACCGTCGCGATTTGAGCGACATCGTCGACCCGAGGTGCCGTACGGACTCGTGCGCATGAGTGAGTAGCGCTCCGGCCGGAGCGGAAAGCGCCAGGTGCAACGGCACCAGATCGGCGATGTGGGACGCCGGAATGCCGGTCACAGCAGGCACGGCGTGCACCAGGTTGACGGGGCGGGCGAGCCGCCTCCAGATCAAGTGGAGGGGGGTCAGCGCCTGTTCGGTGCCGCTCATGCGAGGAGCCGCACTCCGAGCACCGAGGACAGGTTCCGGTGGACCTCGGCCTTCTCGGGATCGTCGAGCCGTTCTGTGACCGTGCGGTACAGGTCGATGGCGGCCACCTCGTCCACTCCTTCGAACTGGGGGAGGAAGTAGGCGTAGAACGCCTCGTAGAGCACGCGTGAGCGGGAGACCCCGTCGCGCAGCCGGCGTTCTGCGTACTTTGCGGCATCGATGTAGATGGCCGGACCCAGGTCTCGGAATCGACGCAGGGGCAGGAGATGGCGAACCAGCTCCCCGGGACCCGAGAGGAGTTGCTCATAGGTGGAGTCGGGTGGGGTTCCGACCTCGATGAAGGCGAAACGGCGCATGAGCGCGTAGCTCATGTCGAACAGCAGGTTCTTGTCGAAGGCGTTCATGGTGGCGATGATCCGCCAGCTGGGCGGGACCCGGATGGGCTCGGTCCCTTCGGGCACCTCGACCCCGAACGGAACGATCGACAACCTGGTGGTGTTGCCGGCCGCCTTGTACGGCAGCACCACTGCGGAGCCGGACAGCACAGTGAAGAGCTGGCCGAAGGCCCGGTCGAAGTTGGACCGGTTCATCTCGTCGATCACCAGCCAACGTCCGGATTCGATGGACTCGATGAAGAGGCCCGGCCGGAAGATGAGTCCCTCGGGAGTGGGCTGCAGGCCTCCGATCGTCTCGTACGTCGTCCACTCACTGGTGGCGGTGGTCGGGAGGTAGCCCGTGCAGAGCATGGCCTGACGCGCCAGATCCGCTGCCAGGTAGGCCAGCGTGGTCTTGCCGGTACCGGGCGGACCGGTGAGCACAACGTGCTTGCCGGAGTCGATGGCGGCGATCAGCTGGTCACAGACGTACTCGGGGAGGAGGAGTCCGGAGTCGATGGCGGCCGCTTTGAGTGCAGCGCTGGAAAAGGAGGTCACCGTCTCCCGTCGGCGCACATCGGCACCGACTTGAGGTTCAGCGTCGCACCGGTGCCGCAACCGGCGTCCCCCGGACAGGACGGGCGGGGGTGAGGGCGGCGATCTGCTCGGCCAGCCAGCGGTAGCGGTCGGCACCGATCAGCTCGGTGATCTCATCGGCCAACTCCTGGACGACCCGACGGTGACCGATGAACGCCTCGGACGACTCGGTGCACCACCAGTGAAAGGAGTCGCCTCCGTCGCCCCAGTCGGCCCGATCCCAGGCTCGCAGGACGTTGGTCACGCGGCCGTTCTCGTCAGTGCGGACCTCGAGCCGGAGTGGGAGCTGCCAGCAGACGTCGGGCTTCCAGTCCAAGGGTCGCTCGCCCGCGGCCAACGCTGCTCCGTGCAGGGCACAACCTCCACCGCCCGCGAAGTCGGCGTCGTTGTGGAAGATGCAGACTCCGTTGTGGGTCCGGGTCACCCAGGCACCGTCATCGTCCTTGGCCAACGGCCCGCCCAACTCCTTGGCGATCCGCCTGTTCTGCCACTGATCCGGCCGCAGGCGTGCGATGGCCTGCCGGACACTCGTTCGGTCCTCGGTATCGGCGAAGTGGGCGCCGTGACTGCAGCAGCCGTGCCCGAGCTCGGTGGTGTCCGTCTCGTGGATGCCCTGGCAGCCGGACCCGAAGATGCAGGTCCACGACGATGCGAGGAACGACAGATCGAACAGCCAGGTCGCACCGTCCGCCTCGACTGTCGAGATCCATTTCCGGGCCGGGGTCTGCACGGCGGCAGGCTACAAGCCGCCACGACGGGTCACGGACCCTCCTAGGGTGAGTCCGTGTCGGAGCTCCTGTTGACCGAGCTCGCTCGGGTCGTCGGCGAGGGCGGTGTCCTGGGCGGTGGGGACCGGCACGTCTATCGCAAGGACGCCTCCACCTACGCGGGCATTGACCCCGTCGCCGTGGTGTTCCCGCGGTCCGTCGAGCAGGTCGAGGCCCTGGTTGGCGTCGCCCGTCGCTTCGCCACGCCGATCGTGACCAGAGGCGCCGGCACCGGCCTGGCCGGTGGCGCCGTGGTGATCGATCGGTCGATCGTCCTGGTGACGACGCGGATGAGATCGGTGCTGGACATCGACACGACCAATCGGATCGCCTGGGTCGAGCCGGGTGTGCTCAACCTGGACCTGCAGCACCGACTCGTCGAAGTCGGACATCACTTCGCCCCGGACCCGTCGAGCCAGCAGGCGTGCACGCTCGGGGGGAACGTGGCGAACAACTCGGGCGGCCCGCACTGCCTGGCATCCGGCGTCACCACGGCGCACGTGGCGGCACTGCACGTGGTCGGAGCGGACGGCGTGCGCCGGGAGCTCGGTGGAACTGATCCGGAGCCCGCCGGTCTGGACCTCCGGGGCCTGATGGTGGGATCCGAGGGAACGCTCGGCATCGTGACGGCCATTGCGGTGCGGCTGACCCCGAATCCTCGACGTGTCGCCACCGTCCTGGCGTCGTTCGACGACCTGGATCTGGCGTCCGACGCCGTGTCCGCCGTCATCGCCGCCGGCATCGTCCCAGCTGCGCTCGAGATGATGGACGGCCCCCTCGCTGCGGTGGTCGAGGACTTCGTTCACGCCGGCTTCCCCGTCCATGCAGCAGCGGTGCTCCTGGTCGAACTGGACGGCTCTCCCGCGTCGGTTCACGACGAACTGCACGGAGTCACCACGGTTCTGGAGCGCTGCGGGGCCACGACGGTCGCCACTGCGGCCGACGAGGCCCAGCGTGCCGGCTGGTGGAAGGGTCGAAAGAGCGCCTTCGGGGCCATCGCCCGGATCAAGCCCGACTACTACCTGCACGACACGGTCGTCCCCCGAACCAAACTGACGCTGGTGCTCCGTCAGATACGTGATGCAGTGGCCGCCGAGGGCCTGGTCGTTCACAACGTGTTCCACGCCGGGGACGGGAACCTGCATCCGCTGGTGTTGTTCGATGCCCGCGAGCCGGGAGTCATGGAGCGCGTCCACCGTTGCGGGGATGCCATCGTGGCGGCCTCGCTGGCGGCGGGAGGGGTGCTCTCGGGCGAGCACGGCATCGGGATCGAGAAACGCGATCACATGGGGGAGCAGTTCGATGACGTGAGCCTGGAGGTCCAGGAATGGGCCCGAGCCGCGCTCGACCCGGACGCGCTGCTCAACCCGTCCAAAGTGCTCCCGGCGGCCCGCGGGTGCGGCGACCTGGCTGAACTACCTGACGGGGTGTGGATCTGATGGCTGGCGACGGGTCGCTGGACGGCGTGGCGGCCTTCGCCGTCAGCGTGGGTTCGACCGGGCCGGTCCGGATGCTGTCCCGGGAGAGTGCGGCCGAATCCGGCGATGAGGCCGTTCGCCCCGTGTTCGCCCCGAGGACAATGATCGATCATCGGCCGGCGGACATGGTGGTCGAGGTCGATGCCGGAACACCGATTGCTGTGCTGTGCGACGTGCTCGCCGCAGCCGGCCAGCGCACCATCCTCGACGGGTGCGGTCCTCCCGGCACGACGATCGGTGCGGTACTCGGCGCCGGCCGGAGCAGCGTGGATCGCCTCGGCGACGGTTCGCTGACCGATGCGTTGCTGGGAGCGTCCTTGGTGCTCCACAACGGCCGGGTCGCCACCATCGGTGGCCAGACCGTCAAGAACGTCACGGGTTACGACCTGTGCCGTCTGGTGGTCGGGAGTCGAGGGACGTTGGGTTTCCTCGCACGGGTGATCCTGAGGACCCGACCGGTTCCCCACCACTCGGTGTGGGTTCGTTTGACGGCTGAGCCGACCGGCGCCCTGGCTGCGCTCGACCGTCCCAACGCCATCCTGCACGATCTGGTCTCCGGCACGCTGCACGTTCATCTCTGCGGTGGCGATGGCTACGTTGCCGAGCAGCTCGATCGCCTCTCGGCGCTCGGGCAGCCCGAGATGATCGATGGGCCGCCCGAGTTGCCGGCCCACCGCTGGTCACTCGCTCCAGCGTCGGCGGCGGGACTGTCGCCCGATGACATCGGGGACAGCCTTGTGCGGGCCGTGAAGGAGGTGGGCGTGGGGATCGTTCACGCTGATCGGCCTGCGCCGTCGCGGACCCTGTCGCCCTCGATCCGGTCCTGGCACCAGGCGCTGTGGGACCGGTTCGATCCGGCCGAGCGGCTGAACCCCGGCGAACGCCGGCGCGTGCTGTCGTGAGCGCTCAGGGCCAGAACAACTCCCGGATGGGGATCGATGCCGATGAGCTGGCGTCCTGCGTCCAGTGCGGCCTCTGCCTCCCACACTGTCCGACGTGGCGACTCTCCGGCGACGAGAACCGTTCTCCGCGTGGTCGAATCGACATCCTGCGCTCGCTCGAGCACGGGGAGCGGACCCTCGACGACGACGCCGTGGCCGCGCTGTCGTCCTGCATCCAGTGCCGGGCCTGCGAGCCGGCGTGCCCCAGCGCGGTCCCGTTCGGGCACATGATCGCCTCGGCAACTCAGACGATGGTCGTCGAGCAGCCCGCGTTGGTTCCCAGGTGGTTGAGAGTCGGGCTCTGGTCGCTCGGACACCCCGCACTGACCGCGCTGGCCACGGCAGCGATCCGTGCGCTGGGACGGATGTGGCGTGTGCCCGGCGCTCCGAGGGGCTTGATGGACCGGGTGTCGCGCCAACGGAAATGGATCGAGCCGTTCGGTTCGGGCGATCGCGTCCTGTTGGTCCGGGGGTGTGTCATGGACGGCCTGCAACGCAGCGTCCACGTGGACACCGTGACGTGTCTGGAGGCCGTTGGCTTCGCCCCGAGAAGCGCTGATCGGGCCGAGGGCTGCTGCGGTGCGCTGGCTCACCATGCGGGTCTGGTGGAGTTGGGGGCGGCGCAGGCCACACGGTTCGTGTCGGGGTTCAGCGGGGACGCCCCGATCGTCACCGACTCGGCGGGATGCGGCGCCCACCTCAAGGATCTTGCACGTGTGCTCGGCACCACAGAGGCCGAACGATTCGCCTCGCGGGTCCGCGATGTCGGCGAGCTGCTGGCCGATCGGGCCGATCGCCTTCCGCTCATCGACGGCCAACGACCCAGGGTCGCGGTGGCGGACCCGTGTCACCTCCGCCATGTCCAGCGGGCCCACGAGCCGATGCGAGCGGTCCTCGGCCGGGTGGTGGAGCTGGTCGACCTGGGCGACGACGGCCAGTGTTGTGGTGCCGGGGGAGCCTGGGCCATTCGCCATCCACAGGACGCGGCCGAGCTGCGCGACGCCAAGCTGGATCGGGCCGGAGCGTTGGGAGTGCAGTGCGTCGTGTCCGGCAATCCGGGCTGCACCATGCAGCTCGGTGGCGGTCCGCTGCGAGTGTCGCACCCGGTCGAGATCATTGCCGAAGCGATTCGAGCGGAGTACCCATGAACGACGAACATCTCCATGACATCAGCCAGCGGTTGTCGGCGATCAGTGATGAGCTGGCCGACCTGGCCATCTCCCGACTGCACGGAGCGATCCGTGGCGGCGAGTCCACGGTGCCGCTCGACGAGCGGCGGATCACCCGGGCCCGACGCTCGATCGAGAAGGCGGTCGCTCTGTTGGGGGACGCCCAGGAGGGCCCCTTGGAGGATCTGTGATCCTGGCCGCTCACTCGATCCTGGGCCCTCACCTGATCCTGACGGCCCGCTCACACTCTGCTCACAAGCGGGGGCGATAACTGGTTCATCAACTGGTCACCCTGGCCGGCTCTGAGAAAGGACCACACCATGCATGCCCCCAGAATCCTCACCGCAAGCCTCCTCTCCGCCGCTGTGCTGGCCGGAACCGCCGGAGCCGCATCGGCCGCGACGGTTGGCCCGACCGGCCCGCGGCTCGAGACCACCCGAGCCCGTTGCGTGTCCGAGATCGATCGTCGGATCACGGCCTTGGATTCCTTCGAGACGAGGATCTCGGGCTCGACCCGGCTGACCACCGACCAGAAGACCTCGATCAACGGCAACCTCGACGCGGTCGAGGCGAACCTGGACAACGTCAACCGTCCCGCAGTGGTCACAGCCGTCGGCCCGGCCTCGTTGGCCAACGCCTGCTCGGCGATCTACACCGACAACCGGGTCTTCGCTGTCGTTCTGCCCCAGCTCGTCAACGTGGCCCGTGGCGACCTTCTGGGCAACGGCGTCGACAAGATCGGAACGGCGGCCGCCAACAAGGCGGCAGGTGGCGCCGACGTCTCCGCCGTCACGGCGGAGCTGGAGTCGGCCTCGGGGCATCTGGCCACCGCCATGGCATCCAACGCTTCGGTCACCGTCGCCGGCTTCAACGCCGACCCGGCTGCGGCCAAGGCCACCTTCGAGGCGACCGGCAATGAGCTCATGTCGGCCCTGGTCGACGTGATCCAGGCCAAGCAGGCACTCGACGCACTGAGCTGAGACCCGGGCCAATCGTTCAGCGCCTCGGGCTTCGGCCCGGGGCGCTGTTGCGCGTGTCAGACGCTCGGGGGAACGAGCGAGCCCAGCCGTCGTGCCAATGCGTGGAGCCTGGCGAACGACCGGTTGTTGAAGTCCAAGGTGAGCCGCGGGAGTTCGGGATGGTCGTTGTCGTCGACCTCGGAGGGCAGCGCATCGGTCCGCTCGATCCCGCCCGAGACGCAGAGCTCGCTGAACTCGCTGTTCAACGTGGCCAGCCCCTGGTCATCGATCGGCCGCTGGAGGCGGATGACCAGTCGCCCGTCGACGAAGCGCAAGGAGTGGTAGCCGGCGAAGAAGTCAACGATGTACCGGGTGGCCTCGACCGGGTCGTTGGTGACATGGACGAGATCGAGGTCGGCCGGGTTGACCCAACCCGACTCGATGAGCTCGACACGGACGAACTCGACCCAGGTCGACCAGTACGTGCCACCCGGTGGCTCCAGCAGGACGATGGGAGCCGGCATCTCCTTGCCGGTCTGGACCAGCGTCAGCAACTCGAACAGCTCGTCCATGGTCCCGAAGCCGCCGGGCAGGATCACATAGGCGCTGGACTCCTTCATGAAGGTCAGCTTCCGGGTGAAGAAGTAGCGGAAGCGCACCAGGTGGTCATCGTCGACCAGAGCGCTGGCGCCGCTCGGCTCGAACGGGAGGCGGATGGTCACCGCGAAGCTGTTTCGGCCACCTGCCCCTTCGATGGTCGCGGTCATGATGCCGGGACCTCCTCCCGTGATCACCATCCAGCCTGCTTCGACCAGTGCCGCGCCGAGGTCACGAGCCAAGGCGTAGCTGGGGTCGGACATGTGCGTCCGCGCCGATCCGAAGACCGCGGCCTTGGGTCGATCGGCTTCGGTCTGGAACCTGCGGAACGAGGTGCGCATCTCGCGCACTGCCCCGTTGAGCAGCTTGACATCACCCCGATCGGGCTGATCACGGGAGAGCTTGGACACCGTGACCAGCAACTCGGTGACCAGATCGCGGTTGGATCCGGGGTCGAGTGACTCGACCAGTGCCGCCAGGGCGGCGTCCACCTCGGGATCGCCCACGGTGACTCGGGGGTCCCTCCGGGATTTCTTCGATGTGGGCACGGTGCTCCTCAGACGGCAACAGGTTGCACTCGACCGTAGAGGGTCGTGCGTTGTTCGAGGCGCCGTCCGAGCGGCTCGACCAGGGTTGCGAAATCGGACTCACCGACGCGCTGACCGTGCGAAGCACCTGCCGCCCGGGAGATGTTCTCGTCGATGAGGGTTCCACCCAGATCGTTCACCCCGGACACAAGCAGCTGGCGCGCACCACCGAAGCCCAGCTTCACCCACGAGGCCTGGATGTTCGGGATCCAGCCGTCGTAGACGATTCGGCCGACGGCGTGCATGAGGATCACCTCGCGGAAGGTCGGGCCGCGGCGGGCCTTGCGCTGGAGGTAGATGGGTGAGGCCATGTGGACGAAGGGGAGCGGAACGAACTCGGTGAAGCCGCCTGTCTCCTTCTGGAGTTCCCGGGTGGCGATCAGGTGGCGAGCCCAACTGATCGGGTGTTCGATCGATCCGAACATGATTGTGACATTCGACCTCAGTCCCACGCCGTGCGCGGTCCGATGGGCGTCCAGCCACTCCTGGGTATCGATCTTGTCGGAGCAGAGGATCGCTCGGATCTCGTCATCGAGGATCTCCGCGGCCGTGCCGGGGAGCGATCGAAGGCCGGCGTCCATCATCCGCCGCAGGTAGCTGTCGAGCGGTTCGTCGAGTCGCTTGGCTCCCTCGGTGACCTCGAGGGCGGTGAATCCGTGGACATGGATGTCTGGAGCTGCCGCCTTCACCGCGCGGGTGACGTGCAGGTAGTAGTCGCCGTCGAAGTCGGGGTGGATCCCGCCCTGCAAGCAGACCTCGGTGGCGCCATTCTCCGAGGCTTCGCGCACGCGATCGGCGATGTCGTCCAGCGTGAGGAGATACGGAGTGCCCCGGAGGTTGAGGCTCAACGGGCCCTTCGAGAAACCGCAGAACCGGCACTTGAAGGTGCAGACGTTCGTGTAGTTGATGTTGCGGTTCGACACCCAGGTGACCACGTCGCCGTTGGCTCGTCGGCGAAGGTCGTCGGCGTACTCTGCGACCCGACGCACCTCCGGCCCGCGGGCTGCGAACAGCGCAACGATCTCGTCGATGCCGGGTTCCTGGCCGTCCTGATGGCCAGCGATGACCTCGTCGCTGGCCGATCTGCTGGAGCCCGAGTGGGTGGCTGGTCGGTCTACGGAACCAGCGCCGAGTGGGTCGACGATGACGGGCGGCGTGGTGTCAGCGCCCGAGTACCACTGTGTGGAACGGTGCCCGACCAGGGTCACCTCGGCTCCGTCGCCCACGGTGTCCGCTGCGCTGATCCGTTCCGGCCAGACCGACCCCGGGTCGTCACGGCCGAGACCCTCGGCATCCGAGCGGTCCATGACGGCGAACAGCAACGAGTTGTCGAACCACCGCCCGGGATCCCGGACGAACATCGGGTGAGCGGTGAGTCGGGGAGCGAGGGCAAACCCGCGTTCTTCGGTCACGGCGCGGATCCGGTCCAGCTCGGGCCACGGGCGCTCGGGGTTGACGTGATCCAGTGTCACGGGCGAGACGCCACCCCAGTCCGAGATGCCGGCATCGAGGAGCCGACCGAAGTCGTCACTCAGGTTCGGGGGTGCCTGCACCACGACCTCGGGCGGCAAGATGATGCGCGCCATGGCGATGGCCTGGAGGAAGTCATCGGTGGGACAGGGCGGCGCCTGGTGCATGGCCGTGCCTGCCTTGGGCAGGAAGTTCTGGACGATCACCTCGTGGACGTGACCCCAACGCCGGTGGGCGTCGGCAATGGCAACCAGCGCGTCGACGCGGTCCTGGACGGTCTCGCCGAAACCCACCAGGATCCCGGTGGTGAAGGGGATGGCCAGTTCGCCGGCCGCTTCGAGCGTGGCGAGGCGGCGCTCGGGTGTCTTGTCCGGCGAGCCACGATGGGCGTCGAGGTCCGGGTTCAGGGATTCGATCATCATCCCCTGAGATGGAGCGACCGCCCGGAGCGCGGCCAACTCGTCACGGTTCAACGCGCCTGCGTTGGCGTGGGGAAGCAGCCCGGTCTCGGCCACTACGGCACCACACATGTCCACCAGGTAGTCCACGGTGGAGGCGTAGCCGTGCTCGGCCAGCCACTCCGCCGCCACGGGATACCGCGCCTCCGGTCGCTCGCCGAGAGTGAACAGCGCTTCGTGGCAACCGGCCCGGGCGCCTCGGCGGGCGATGGCCAGGACCTGGTCCCGAGTGAGATACGGCCCATCCAGGCGGGCCGGGGGCTGGGCAAAGGTGCAATAGCCGCACTTGTCCTGGCAGAGCATGGTCAGGGGAATGAAGACCTTGGGGGAGTAGGTCACCCTGCTGGCGGTGGCGGCGTCACGAATGGCCGACGCCTCGGCCATGAGCACGGCGAGCGGCAGCGACGTGAGGTCAGGATCAGCGGTGATGGTCACGATGGACTTCCAGAGGGAGTGGCGCCGGGCCCGGGTCGGCTGGCGATGTCGGTCGGGGAGAAGGTCGTGGCGCACTTCGAGCACCAGAAGCCCTGCTCCAGGGGTTGGCCGCAGTGGTCGTGGACCAGGATCGTCGGTGGTGCGTCGTTACTCAGCCACGCGTCGCCCCATCGCATCAGGGCGACCAAGGCGGGCGACAGCTCGATCCCCATGGGCGTGAGGCGATACTCGTGGCGAAGCGGATGCTCGGAATAGGGGACCTTGGTCATGATCCCGCCGTTGACGAGTTTGCGGAGCCGGTCGGCCAGCACGGGCCGGGCCACGTCCAGATCCCGTCGGAAGTCATCGAAACGGCGGATCCCCCGAAATGCGTCACGCAGGATCAGGATCGTCCACCGGTCGCCGATCAGTTCGAGTGCCGCGGCTATGGAGCACCCGGGAGCGTCCGGAGATGCGACCGAGTGGCCGAGCTGTCTGTTCAGTGGCATGGCCGGACGTTAGTTCGGATATAGAACCGACTGGGTCCGTTTTCAGAACTGACTCACTGGTCAGCCCCGGAGCTCGGCAGCCTTGGTCTCCAATGCGCCGAGGAGCTCGTCGTAGGACTTCTCGAACGTGGCCACGCCCTCCGCTTCGAGGACGGCTGCCACGTCGGCCAGATCGACCAGCTCGCCGAGGCGACGCCACCGGAGCTCGGCCGAGTCGAAGTCGGCGTCGAGTGTGCGTGCCACCGTGCCGTGGTCATCGAATGCTTCGAGGGTGGTATCGGGAATGGTGTTGACCGTGTGCGGTCCGATGAGGGCGTCGACGTAGAGGGTGTCCGGGTACGTGGGGTTCTTGGTCGAGGTGGAGGCCCACAACGCCCGCTGTGGGCGGGCGCCCCGGGCGGCCAAGGCATCCCACCGCGCTCCCGAGAACCGTTGCGCCCACAACGAGTACGCCAGCTGGCCCTGGGTGATTGCCGCAGTTCCCCTCAGTGCCAAGGCCTCGTCGGTCCCGATGGTGTCGAGACGCCGGTCGATCTCGGTGTCCACCCGGCTGATGAAGAAGGAGGCGACGGAGCTGACCGGCTCCAGGTTCCCGGTGGCCCGTTCCAGGCCGGAGATGTATGCCTCGATCACCTCGTCGTAGCGCTCGAGGCTGAAGATCAACGTGACGTTGATGCTTCGCCCCTCGCTGATCATCTCGGCGATCGCCGGCACACCCTCGCGGGTGGCCGGGATCTTCACATAGAGGTTGTCAGCGTGGATCCGGTCGTCCAGCTGGCGTGCTGCTGCCTCGGTGCCGACACGGTTCCGGGCCAGCGACGGGGCCACCTCGACCGAGACGTACCCGTCGAGACCGCCCGAGCTGGCGTGGATCGGTTCGAGCAGTGCCAGGGCTGCGGTGATGTCATCGCAGACCATGGTCCAGTAGGCCTCCTCCACGGAGACTCCGGCGGCGATCAGCTGAGCGAACTGTTCGTCGTACTCTGCGCCGGACTCGATGGCCTTCTGGAAGATGGCCGGGTTCGAGGTGATCCCGCGCACCCCTCGCTCCACCCATCGGGCGATCTGGCCGTCGGCCAGCCAACCGCGCTTGAGGTTGTCCAGCCACGGGCTCTGACCCTGGTCGTGGAACAGATCGTGCAGCCGCCCCATGTCAGGCCTCCCCATTGTTGGAACTGGCGAGCAGCGAACGGGCCGCCTGGACCACGGCGTCGACCGTGATCCCCAGCTCGGCCATCACCACGTCCCCGGGAGCCGATGCGCCGAAGCGGTCGATCCCGACCACGGCATCCACCCAACGGTGCCAGCCGAACGTGACGCCGGCTTCGACCCCGACCCGGGGCAAGCCGTCTCCGAGCACGTCGTTCTGTTCAACGCGGCTCAGCTGAGCGAAACGCTCCCAGCACGGCAACGACACCACCCGAGCCGGGGTCCCGGCCGCGTTCAGGACCTCCGCGGCTGAGACAGCGACGTGCAGCTCCGAGCCGGTGGCCACGAGGGTGATCACCGCATCGGCCTCGTCCCGCAGGACGTAGCCGCCGCGAGCGACTCCCGCGGCGGAGGTTCCCTCCAGGACCGGGAGGTTCTGCCTCGATGAGATCAGGGCGGTCGGGCCGTTACCCTCGAGCGCCAGGCGCACCGCGGCCACGGCCTCGTTGGCATCGCCGGGCCGGACCACCGGCAGATCGGGAATGGCCCGAAGCGCGGCGATGTGTTCCACCGGCTGATGGGTGGGTCCGTCCTCACCCACCCCGACCGAGTCGTGCGACCACACGAAGAGGACCTTGGCCCCCATGAGGGCGGCCAGGCGCACGGCCGGGCGCATGTAGTCGCTGAAGACCAGGAAGGTGCCCCCGGCCGGGGTCAGTCCGCCGTGGAGTGCCATGCCGTTCATCACGGCGCCCATGGCGTGCTCGCGGACACCGAAGCGGAGTTGGCGGCCTGCTGGATCCTCGGCCGAGAAGTTCGACTGCCCAGCCAGCTCGGTTCCGGTGTTGCCGCTGAGGTCGGCCCCACCGGCCACCAGTCCGGGGACCGCGGCGACCGCAGCGTTCAGTGCCGCTCCGACAGCCACGCGGGTGGCCACGCTGGCGCCCACGTCGTAGGTCGGCAGGTCCAGCTCAGTGAGGGGCCGGCCGGCCAGCGATGCCGCCCACTCCTCACGCCGTTCGCCCAGCGCCTCGTCGAGGCGGGCTTCCCACGCCGCTCGGGCGTCGGCGCCGCTGCGGCCGGCCTCGTGATACATGGCGAGGACATCGTCGGGCAGGAAGAACGGGGTGTCAGGGATTCCCAGCTCCGCCTTGGTGGCGGTGATCTCTGCGGCGCCGAAGGCCAGGCCATGGGCGCTGTGATGATCGGTGAGCGTGGGGGAGGGGAAGCCGATGTGGGTTCGCAGCACCACCAATGAGGGGCGGTCCTCGACTCCTGCGGCATCGTTGAGTACCCGTTCGAGGGCGTCGAGGTCCCCGCCGACCTCGCCGGCCTCGATGACGTGCCACCCGTAGGAGCGGAACCGGCCGGCGGCATCGTCGCCCAGGGCCAGCTCGGTCGGGCCGTCGATGGTGATGTGATTGTCGTCGTAGACGACGTTGAGTCGGCCCAGGCCCAGGTGGCCGGCCAGCGATGCTGCCTCGTGACTGAGGCCCTCGGAGAGGTCGCCGTCACCTGCGATGGCCCAGATGCGGTGGTCGCACACGTCGACGCCGAAGCGGCTGCGAAGCGAGGCCTCGGCCATGGCCATACCCACGGCGTTGGCGATGCCCTGACCCAGGGGGCCGGTGGTGACCTCGACGCCAGGGGTGTGGTGGACCTCGGGATGACCCGGCGTCCTCGATCCCCACTGTCGAAACGCCCGCAGGTCGGCCTCGGTGAGGTCGTAGCCGGTCAGGTGGAGCATGGAGTACTGCAGGATCGAGGCGTGGCCGGCAGAGAGCACGAACCGATCGCGGTCGGGCCAGCTCGGATCGGCGGCGTCGTAGCGCATGATTCGGGTCCACAGGACGTGGGCCAGCGGTGCGAGGGCCATGGCAGTGCCCTGGTGACCGCTCTTGGCCGCAGCCGGCGCGTCCATGGCGAGACCGCGGATGACCGCTATTCCCCGTCGTTCGGTTGCCTCGGTCATCTCGTCGCCCACGCAGCGCACCCTTCGATCGACGAAACGACCGACTCTAGTTCTTGGTCACAGAACGGCGATCCGGCGCCGAGAGCCAGCGCGTCCGGTTCAGAACTTGGCCGCGGCCATGGTTCGGCGAACGAGCGGCTCGAAATGGGACAGCGGAAGGGTCTCGGCTTCGGGGTCGAAGGCCACCTGGTCCCAGTCGTCGGCAAACCGTTCGGCCAACTCGAACCACGGCTCACCCCGGTACTGCTCCCTGGCGTCGGGATTGCCGCCGAAGTGGTGGTAATAGTGCCGGCCCTGGAAATCCTGATGGGTACGGATCATCCAGTACACGTCGTCGCGCACGTATGGCTTGATGATCGCTGCGGCGATCTCGGGGTGGTTCGGGACGCTGATCGCCTTGCCGATGTCATGACACAGCGACGCGAACACGATCTCGCCATCGGCTCCGGACCGCTCGGCCAACGTGGCGGTCTGCAGGCAGTGGGTGAGCTGGTCGGTCCCGAAGCCATCGGTGATGTCCGCCAGGCTGGCCAGGAGCGACAGGGTTCGATCCGCGACCCGGCCCTGATTGGCCGAGGTCTCCCGTCCGATGACCGCCCACTGCTCGGCGGTCGACTCGTCCATACGTCGAAAAGTGCTCGGAGGCGTATTGATCGTGTCGCTCATCAGGACAGTCTGCCCCGGGCACCACCCCGCCTGTCGGAGATTGGCGGGTCAGGAGAACAGGGCCATCGACGCGGTGAACCCGTGGACGAAGGTCTGACCGCCGACCGGGCCGAACTCGCCGGCGCAGAACATCCCGGCAATGGCGTCGGTGCCACACGAATCCGCCACGACGGTTGCATCGTGATGCGGTTCGCCGAACAGATGGAGACCACGGCCGTTGCAGGTGAAGAGCAGCACTCCGGCTGCCGATCGCCCGTCGAGCAGGAGCCGCAGGTCTTCATCGGCGGTCCGGGCATCACGAACGTGGAACTGCACGGTGGTGCCGATCTGGATCTGATCGCCGATCACCACCGAACCTGCGTCTCGATCAGCGCCGATGACGCCGCGGACCAGGAAGTCCCCGGCTCCGAAGTCCATCTGATGCTCGTCGACCACGATGCCGACGTGCAGCCCGGCCTGAACCAGTTCCTTCTCCTCCTCGCCCAACGCTTCCAGCTGTGACATCAGACGCGTCAGCGCAGATGCACCCGCCAGTTCGTTGATCACGTTGCCCTCGCCTCGCGTGACGGTCAACGGTTGCCCGATGGGTCGACACCCCTGGGACACCACCGAGCTGACCCTGACCGACGGAGGGAGCCACACCCCGACGGCTCCGTCGCGGAATCGCTCGTCGTCCAGGATCAGCACGTTCTGACCGGCCATCTGACCCGCGCTGGCGAATCCACCGATGATGGTGACACCCGGTGCAGTTTCTCCGAGGTGATCCAGCACCTCGGTCGCCGGGAAGGTGAAGGGATCGGCCAGCAGCAGCAGCGTGCCTTCGTTTCGGCCGATCACGCCACCACCGGCCACGAGCAACTCGCCTTGGGGGGAACGGAAGGCCTCCAAGCGGATCGGCTCGATGTCCGTGCCGAACCGTGCCGCCCAGAGGGTCAGTCCGGCCCGGCCCTCGATCTCGCGGGCTCCACCGACCACGGACACCGCCGTCGCGCCCACGAGCACACGCGGGTTGAGCAGGGTGCGAACGGTGCGGACGACGTCGGGGAGTGCCTCGGCGTGTTCCCCGGTGGCGAAGATCACGACGAGGTCGGCCGCGGGGCCGATCGACTGGAGAATCTCGCCGACCACCTCTGCCACGGCATCGTTGGCCGACGGGTGCTCGGACGCTGCAGCGGCGAACGTGGCGTCGCTCATTTCCCGGGGTTCATTCCCAGAACGCTCATTCCTCGACGGCGGGCATCATGGTGTACGGAACGACGATGGCCGGTGTGAGATCGATCCGGCAATGGGCTTCCACCGTGCCGGGTGCGTCGAACGGGAGCTCGGCCCGGACCAGTCGGTAGCTGAACTTGCCGGGCTCGATCTGCAGCGGCTGGGCGTTGCGGGCCACCTGTTCACCATCTCGCAAGAAGGTGACTTCCAGAACGGCGTTCGATGGCTCGTCGTTCCCGCAGTGGATGATCACCACGAGGTGTGGCGCCCAGGTGAAGGGGAACGGCTCGGGCGCCGGCGCCGAGAACTGCACGCCGGTCAGATCCAGCCGGGTGGTCGGCCCAGGAATGCTGCGGGCGTCAATGGTGTCGATGAACAGAGCGGACAGGATGTGCACCCGCCGAGGTTATGTCGCGGCCTCACCCTCCGTTCTCGGCACTGGATCGTGCACAAGCCTCCTTCTCAGCGGGCTCAGTTGCGCGGGGCGCAACTCGCCCCGCCGAGAACGGCCCGGATCTGGCCGACGACTCGGTCAGGGTCGTCGCGAAGTCGCGCCCAGGCGGAGTCCAGGAGTACGAAACGGTTCCTGCCGTCTGCTGCGGCGTTCAGATCGACTCGATGTTGACGGGCGGGCCTCGGGATGGACCGGGCTTCGATCAGTCGGGCCATCCGATGCTCGAAGACCTCGGCGTCCAGGTGCCCGACTCGCTCGGCCAACACTGTTCGCAACGCGGTGACACCTGTGCGCCCCCGCTCCGCCAGCTGCTCGAGCCGGGCCTCGATGGCCTCGAAACTGGTCAGGCCGCCCCTCATCGGGCTGTCGACCAGGTCGGTCAGGCGGGCTGGCGGAACAACTGCTGCTCTGTCGAGGAGTGTTCGCTCGATCGTGGTCACGCGGTAGGTGCCCACGCTGGTGGCGTCCACCTCCTCCGAGCGAACTGGTCGGTGGCGCACGACCCCTCGAACCATTGGTTCCTCGTGTCGGGGATGGCTGAGGTCGATGATCGCCCCACGGGTTCCGGGCAGGTCGTGGAGGTGTGTGGCAGCTCGGTGCGAGATCACTCCGCTCGGCGGTGATGCCAGCTGGGACGCCAGAACGGCCTGACGCCAGGTGACTTCGGCGCCGCCGATCCGATACACCCCGGGTTGTACGCGGACCAACGAGCCGGCGGCCGCTCTTCGGTGGAGAGCGTGCTCGGTGACTCCTGCTTCGACAAGCTGGCCGAGAGTGACCAGCCCCATCTGTCCAGTGGCGATGCGAGCGATCACCCGGTCGTTGCTGAGCATGGCGGTCTGCTCCGTCCTCGACACGCGAGCGTCGACGCGGGGGCGGCGTGACGCCCCGGAGTGCACGGGTCCGCCGCACAGCCGACCATATGATCGCCCGGTGACGACCACGCTGTCCGAAGCCGACTCCAAGGCGCTCCTCGGGGCCCGGGGTATCCGATTCGCCGACGAGTACCAGGCTGCCGACGCCAGTGGAGCCGTGACGGCGGCCGCTTCGCTCGGCTATCCCGTGGCGGTGAAGCTGTGCGGGGACCTGATCTCACACAAAACCGAGCGCGGCCTGGTGCGTCTGGGACTCCTCGACGCGGACGCAGTGAGCGATGCCTCGATCGCATTGCTGGCCGCTGCCCGCCCGGAGGATGGCGAGGTGTCCCTCCTGGTGGCCCCCATGATCACCGGAGCCAGAGAGCTGATCGCCGGGATCAGTACCGACCTGCAGTTCGGGATGACGGTGATGATCGGACTCGGAGGAATACTCGCCGAGGCGATTGCCGATGTGGCCATTCGGGTCGCGCCCATCACCGAGGCCGACGCCCACGAGATGTTGGACGACCTCTCCGCCCAGTCCCTCCTCGGGTCGTTCCGGGGTGAGCCTGCGGTCGATCGGGAAGCAGTGGTGAACATTCTCCTGGCCCTGTCCTCGGTGGCCGAGACGGTGGAAGGTCTGGTCAGCGTCGACCTGAATCCCCTGATCATCAGCGATGGGACGCCGATCGCCGTCGATGCGCTCGTCGAGATGGAGGGCTGATGTCCGACCCACGCTTCCGCGCCTTGTTCGAACCGAAGGGGATCCTGGTTGCAGGAGCGTCGTCGCATCCCGGGAAGTTCGGATTCGTCAGTCTCCACAACATCCTGGCCAGCGGCTACGGGGGCAAGGTGTTCGCCACCAACCTCGAGGGTTCGACGGTGTTGGGCGTCGAGTGCGCTCGCACCATCGAGGAACTGCCCGCCGGCCAGATCGACCTGGTCTTCGTCTGCACGCCCAAGGGCGCCAATCCGGACCTGCTCCGTGCGTGTGCGGCCAAGGGAATCACCGCTGCCTTCCTCACCTCGGCCGGCTACGGCGAGTCGGGCGACGCCGGGCGGCGCGACGAAGCCGGGCTGGTCGCACTGTGCGCCGAACTGGGCATCCTGCTGGCGGGACCGAACGGTCAGGGGGTGGTCTCCACGCCCTCGTCACTCTGTGCTCAGATCGTGGCGCCCTACCCCCCGGCTGGATCGATCGGAGTGGCCAGCCAATCGGGGAACTTCGTGTCGTCGTTCCTCAACTGGGCGTGTGCAACCGGTATCGGCATCAGTCGAGCGGTGTCGGCGGGCAACGCGGCGGCCACCACGGTGGCCGACTACCTGGGCTTCTACGGCGAGGACCCGGAGACCAAGGTCGGGCTGGCCTATGTCGAGGGCCTGACCGACGGGGCGGCCTTCATGGAAAGCGTTGCGGCCATCACGCCGCACAAGCCGGTGGTCCTGGTGAAGGGCGGAGCGACCGCCGGCGGAGCGAGAGCTGCGGCCAGTCACACCGGTTCGCTGGCTACGGACGACCGGGTGTTCGACGGCGTGTGCCGACAGATCGGGGTCACGCGGGCTGCCACCATCGAGGAAGCGTTCGACGCCGCGGCCACCTTTGCCACCCAACCGCTGCCGTCCGGCAACCGGATCGTGGTCATGACCACCGCTGGGGGCTGGGGCGTCGTCACCGCCGATGCCATCAGCGCCCACAGAGAACTCGAGTTGGCCGAGTTGCCGGATGACCTCATCTCGGCCATCGACGAGCACCTGCCACCACGATGGAGCCGCAACAATCCGGTCGATCTGGCCGGTGGCGAGACCAGGGACACCATCCCCGTGGTGATGGACCTCATTGCGTCGAATCCAGCCGTTGACGGCATCGTCTACCTGGGGCTGGGCATCCAGTCGAACCAGGCGGCCATGATGCGCCGAGGTCGCTTCTACCCGGACCACGGACTGGAACGCATCGTGGCGTACCACGAGCGCCAGGATGCCCGGTTCGCCCGGGCCGCTCACGACATCAGCGTGGCCACCGGCAAACCGATCCTGACGGCGACCGAGTTGGCCGTAGCCGATCCAGACAACGCCGGACCGGCCACTGTCCGGGCGACCGGCCGACTCTGCTACCCGTCGGCCAACCGGGCGGTCACCGCCATGGGTCACCTGGTGCGGTACAGCCGGGTGCGCCAACGGATCGGATGACCGTTTCGACGTCGCGCGACCGAGCGGCTCAGCGACGGTTGTTCCGGAGGCGTCAGCTGGCAGTTGGGAGCGCTCTCGGCATTGCGCTGTCGCTCGCCGCGACCGTGTCGGCCTTCGGGTGGGAAGGCTCGACGGATGTCACCGGGGCCACCGGCCCCACTGCGGCGGGCGGCGCCACTCCGGTGTTCAGCGTCCGACGGGCTCCGGGTTGGGTTGGTGGCGCCACTGCCGACCGTCGACTGGTCGCGGCAGTGCAGCCGGCCGTTGATTCGCTGCCGGCGTCATCGTGCGCGGTGGTGGCTCCCGGGGGGCGGGTGGTCGCGTCCGACAACGCCGACAAGCCGTTCGCCCCCGGGTCGAACATGAAGATCCTGACCGCTCGGGCAGCGCTGGACGTTCTGGGGCCGACGACGACCTTTCGCACCGACGTGCTGGCGGCCGAGCGCCCGGACGGGGGTGCGGTGGCCGAGTTGTGGCTGGTCGGTGGCGGAGATCCGCTCCTGTCCACCGAACCATTCGCCTCCGGCGGCAAGTACGGCTCGGACATCCCACATACGTCGTTCGAGTCGCTGGCCGATGCCGTGGTAGCGGCGGGTGTCACCACTGTCGGTCAGATCCGGGCCGATGAGACCCGTTACGACGACGTCAGGACGGTGGCCACCTGGCCGGCCCGCTACCTGGCCGACGGACAGGTGGGGCCGCTCAGCGCGTTGTCACTCAACGACGGCCGACAGTTCGCCGCCAGTGGTCCCCCGGCGGGGACTGCACCGCCAGCGCCGGACCCGGCCGTCTACGCGGCAGGGGTCCTGGGCCGACTGCTCACCGCCCGCGGCGTCGAGGTGGGGAGCGTGGGAACGAGCGGGCGAGCTCCGAAGGACCCGGAATCGATCGCGTCGGTCACCTCTGTTCCGCTCACGGGGATCGTGGCGGAGATGTTGACGTTCAGCGACAACACGACAGCTGAGATGCTCCTCAAGGAGCTCGGACGCAACGTGGAGTCGCCGGGCACGACTGCCAACGGGCTCAAGGTCCTCGGCCAGGAAGCGGAACGGCTCAAGCTTCCCATGGAGGGGGTGGTCCTCGTTGACGGTTCCGGGCTGGACCGCGGGACGCGCCTGCGATGCGATCTGCTCCAGCAGGTGTTGACCGACGACGGGCCGGAAGGTCCGATCGCCTCAGGGCTGGCTGTGGCCGCCCGGACCGGCACCCTTCGCGATCGGTACACGAAGTCTCCGGCCGCTGGACGGGTCCGCGCCAAGACCGGAACCCTTCGGGATGTGACGGCCCTCTCGGGCTGGGTCGATTCCCCGAGCGGTGCGCATGTCGGCTTCGCCATCATGGTGAATCTCGACTCCGGTCAGGTCAGCGACGACGACCTGGTCGCCACCCAACGAGTCACAGAGGCCGCCCTGGCCTACCCGGATGCACCCGACCGCGCCATGCTGGGTCCACGATGAGTGATTCCGACCATGTCTCCGTCTCGGCCCTTCGGGGCCCCGCCGAGTTGCCGATGTTCCCCCTCGGGTCGGTCCTCTTCCCGTCCATGATCCTGCCGTTGCGACTGTTCGAGCCCAGATATCTCGACATGATCGAGCAGGTGATGGCGGGCGATGGACGGTTCGGAGTCACCCTCATCGAGCGGGGTTCCGAAGTGGGAGGCGGCGATGCGCGCAGCACGGTGGGCTGTGCTGCCCAGATCCTCCAAGCGGAGGCCCAGGATGACGGACAGTGGTTCGTCGTGGCCGTCGGTACCGTCCGTCTGAAGGTCGACGAATGGCTTCCCGATGCTCCGTGGCCGCGGGCGGTGGTGATGCCGTGGTCGGACGTCGCCGACGACGAACCGGACGCAACAGGAGCGGAGTTGGCGGCCCGCATCGCTTCCCTCACGCCGCTGTTCCGGCGTGTGCTGGCCCTGGCGGCTGAGGCCGACGAATGGTCGGTGCCCCTCACCATCGAGCTCTCGGAGGATCCCGTCATGGCGGGCTACCAGATGTCTGCGGTCAGCCCGTTCGGGTCGTTCGACCGGCAGCGCCTGCTTGCCGCCTCCCATCCGCTGGAGCGATGTGAGGTGCTGTTGGAACTGTTGGGCGAGGCCGAAACCGACTTCCGGGCACGCCTGGCCAGCTGAGGTGGTTGCCCGAGTGGGCGGCGCTCAGCTAGGAACGTGGCTCCTGATCACGGAGCCGCCATGAGCACACCGACATCTCCCGTCGAGTCGACGACAACGACGACGACGACCAAAGCAGTCAACATTTTCTCGACCGACGCCGCTGCCGTTGGGTCGAGCAACGGCCGGAAGGGTCCGACTGACCACGTCAACGAGCTGAAGGACCTGGTCGTCAGCTACGCGAAGCAGGAGACGATCGATCCGCTCTTCTCCCTGAAGCGAACCATGTCGTTCGGCATGTCTGGCGCGGTGTGCATCGGACTCGGTGTGTCGTTGGCCTTGCTCGGGATGCTCCGCGGCCTGCAGGAGATCGATCTCTTCTCCCAGGATGGCCCGACTCCCGGCGCCTGGACCCTGGTGCCGTACGCCGCGACGCTCCTGGCTGCGGCCGTTGTCATAGCGTTGGCCGGTCTGGGCGCCAAACGGGCCAAGGCGGCGAAGCATCGAGTCGATCCCGGAGGCTCCCGATGAGCAACAACGGTCAGAAGATCGAACGGTCGGACATCAAGGCGAAGCTCGACGAGATCCAAGGTGAGGCAACCGAGACCGTCGAGGGAGCCCGCAATCAGATCATCGCGGTGGGTGTCACTGTCGCGGTGGTGGTCGTGGTTGCCATCTACGTGCTCGGACGCCGAGGTGGTCGGAAGCGTTCGACCATCATCGAGCTGCGCCGCAACTGATGGCAGGACTGATTCGAGCCAAGGCTCTCCAGCGCATCTTCGGAGACGGATTCAGCGGGCTGGCTGGCGCGGCCGTGGTCGGATGGGGTCTGGACAAGCTGTCCGACGGACTCCGGTCCCGCCCGGAGACGCTGGACCTTGCTCACCTCAAGCCGGGCGAGACCTACACCATCTCCACCCGTCCGGCACCGGATCGGCGGACGCGACGAGCAACCCACAAGGCGGTCGCCGCCGACAAGGCGGCCCGACGAGCGGCGAAGCCCCGACGCGGCACGTCACGGGCGAGACGCAAGGTGAACCGCCTCGATGGCCGCGTCGCCCGCCGTGGATCGGCCGGTGTCAGCACCAGAACAGCCCGCCGGCAGGCCAAGGCGATTGCCCGCCATACAGCTCTGATCACGCCGTCGGCGAAGGCACAACTCCTGGCCCGAGAAGCGGCGAGCCGGGCAGAGCGCGCTTCGGCCGCCGAACGCCGCCAGCTGGAATCGGCCCGGGCGGGGCGACGATCCGAGCACCGCGAGTTCCGCTGAGCCGGCGGACGTCGGGACCCGACGTCGCTACCGGTCATGATGGGGGAGTGATCGTCCGCCTTCGAAACCCTTCACGAGAGCTCGCTTTCGATGGTCCCATGAGCGTGGTCAAGCTGATGAACCGGCTGGACCTCAATCGGGAATCGGTCCTGTTCATCCGCAACGGAACGCTGGTTCCCGGTGACGCCATGCTCGACGATACGGACGAGATCGAGATCCGTCCGGTGATCAGCGGCGGTGCTGCGTGAAGTGCACGGTGTGTCGAGAGCCCGCAGTGATCGACCTGCGTCGTCACAACGCCAACTTCTGCTCCGAGCACTTCACCAAGTTCTGCCGCGACCAGGTCAGCCGGACGATCGAGGAGTTCGACATGCTGTCGCCGGGCGACCGGGTCCTGGTGGCGGTCTCCGGCGGCAAGGACTCACTCGCCCTGTGGGATCTGCTCATCCGATTGGGCTACGAGGCCGATGGCCTGGTCATCGGGCTGGGAATCGGCGAGTACAGCCAGTCGTCCACCGGATACGCCCAACGATTCGCCGAAGCTCGTGGCCTGAATCTTGAGTACGTGGACATGGAGCAGCGCTACGGCTTCGACATCCCGACCGGCGCTCGGGCTGCGAAACGGGCACCGTGCTCGGCGTGTGGCATGTCGAAACGACACGTCTTCGACGAGGTCACGATGGCCGGGGACTACGACGTGCTGGTGACCGGGCACAATCTGGACGATGAGGCGGCGGTGTTGTTCGGCAACGTCATGCACTGGCAGACCGAATACCTGGGTCGGCAGTGGCC